>OJHE01000036.1_pt1 | contig 124935 bp, 121 predicted proteins | sample 1595221 | NCBI WGS metagenome assembly OJHE01 (sample SAMN05416831, study PRJEB24817) | seawater metagenome | isolation source: Sea water | place: Canada:Atlantic | collected 2013-07 | reverse complement strand
TACGAGATCCTCTCTGGTCTCGTGGGCTCGGAGATGTGTATAAGAGACAGGGGCAGGGCCAGACGGTGGCTGTGATCGATACAGGGACAGAGTCCGATCATCCGGACCTCCAGGGCGCCGTTGTGCAGATGTTCGATGTCTGCGCGGATACAGCCTGTTCCGGTTATGACGCTGCGGGCGACCGGGTCACGATCACGCGCCAGCCCGATGACATCGACACGGGCGGCCATGGCACGCTTGTGACCGGCGTGATCGCCGCGCGTCGTCAGGACGATTTCAACAGCACGCTCGACGACAACGTCTTCAATGGCATTCAGGGCACGGCCTATGAGGCGTCAATCCTTGACATTCGCGCAGATTCCCCCGGCAGCTGTGCCCGCACCGGCGAGGATGAAGGCTGTGTCTACAATGATGATACCTTGGTCCGGGCCCTCGAATATGCGGTGGCGCAAGGCGCGACGGTCATCAACATGTCCCTGGGAGGAGAGATAGATAGCGATCCGAGACTGGAAAATGCGGTACGGGCAGCGGCGGCTGCGGGCGTGCTGGTCGTCATCTCGGCTGGCAATGACGCAGAACCGGCGGGCACGGATGATGAAGGCAATCCGACCGAAGCGGTAGGAGAGCGCCCGACCGAGCCCGCCTATATTGCGGGTGAGGCTTCCTCGCTCGGGCGCGTGGTTGCCGTTGGGGCGGTGAAGCCGGACGGCATCCTGTCAGACTTCTCTAACCGGGCCGGCACGTCGGCGCAGAATTTCTACCTGCTCGCGCCGGGAGAGGACGTTATCTCGACCGGGCCGGACGATGATGTGGCGTTTCCGGGCGATCCGACAAATGACGCAGACAGCGACGGTGACTATTACCGGATATCCGGTACGTCGTTTGCGGCGCCCTATGTGGCCGGCGCGCTCGCACTGCTGCTGGATGCGTTTCCCAATCTGCAATCACAGCCGGAAGTGGCGCTGCAGATCCTGCTGGATACGGCCACGGACTATGTGGACACATCTGCCGACATCATCACGGGCGAGGCCGCGGGTGTCGGCACGGACAGTGTTTCCGGCGTAGGCCTGATGAATCTCGAAGAAGCCTTCCGGCCCCAAGGTCAGCAGAATCTCGATTTCGGCATGGAGAAGGTCAGCTTTACCGAAGCGCTTGCGCCGAGCGGCGGGGCCTTTGGGGATTGGGCAACCCATTCCGGCGCGTTCAACAAACTCGTGTTCCAGGACAAATACCAGCGCGGCTTCCGCCTGAACGCGGATGCCATCGCTGCCACCTTGCCACAGGATACACTAGGATCGCGGCTGGTGAATTTCGAGACACGTGCCGACTGGGCGGCAGGAGATTCCTATGCCGTGAATGCCGGCGGCCTGTCGTTCAGTTGGGCACAAGCGCGGCTGCAGGATGATCCGACAGCGCCTTATCAGGAAGATCCGCAATCCACGTTCCAGATGCGCTACAGCTTTGGCGAGAGCCAGGTTGAGCTTGGCCGGGGCGGGTCACTGACGCATCTGGCACCGGACATTTCCCTGCTCAACGAGCCGGGCGTCGGAAATGCCTTCTCGACCGGCGGTGCCTGGGCAAAATTCAGCCATGCCGTGACGGATGATCTTGTCATGGACATTTTCTCTGCCGAACAGGGCGGACGCAGTCAGTCCGGATTCATGTTTGGCCGCGACGCACATGCCTGGTCCGTTCGCGTCGGCGCATCCTTCATCGCGGATGAAGACACAGCCCTTGGCGGTACACTGCAGGACCGCTTCGGCGCGCAGGACCAGACCGAAATGACGGCCTATTCGCTGGAGGGGGCGTGGCTTGCCGGGGCTGGCTGGATCGTCTCTTCGGGACTGGAACTTGCCAGTGTCGACCTGCCGGGCGTGGACGCCGAAGGCATCTGGACCAGTCGCTGGTCGGTTGGCGCAGACCGGGCGCTCGGCGAAGGGCGGGTGCATTTCATCATGGCCCAGCCGCGTCGCGCGGAGACGGGATATCTGAATCTTGATGCTCCGATCAGGGTAGATCTGAATAGCCAGTTGATCCGGGACCTGGTGCAAGCGGACCTGACGCCAAGTGGTCGCCAGATCGATTTCGAGACGCGTTACACATTCGGACTGACCGACACATGGTCGGGTGAGGCGGCGGCCGTGGTCTCCACATCGCCGAACCATATTTACAAAGCCGAAGACCAGGAGGCGCTGTGGATGCGGTTGTCGACGCCATGGTAGGCAAGACATCCTTCCTGTCGCTCGCTTGCGGGCTGGTCCTGTCTGGCTGTGCATGGCTGCCTTTTGGCGGCAATTCGTGCCCGGAGATCACCGATACGTCAGCCTGGATTAATCGGATGCCCGGCCCTGGCCAGTCGGGCGGAAAGCTGCACGTGGTCGTGCGACTGGCAGATGACCAGTCCTGGAAGTTGAGCCCCGTTCCGACGGAGGAAGAGGGCCTGCTCGTGTTGAGCCTCTCCGAAGGTGGCCCATCCGTTCCCGGAACAGCTGCCTATCAGCAGTCGCGCAAGCCCTTGCCGCAGCGGATCAAACTAGAATGCCACGGCACGGCCGTGGCATTCATTGACGAAATCACTGTCGCTTATTGATGCGTGATTAGTTGGCGAGACGTTTCAGTTCGTCCACGAGGTCTGTCTTTTCCCAGCTGAAGCCACCATTCTCGGTCGGGGTCCGGCCGAAGTGCCCGTAAGCAGCTGATGGGCTGTAGATCGCCTGATTCAGGTTGAGGTGAGTCCGGATGCCTCTCGGTGAAAGGTCAAACAATTCGCGCAGCGCCTTGGCGATACGCTCTTCGTCCGCCTTGCCCGTACCGTGCGTATCGACATAGATTGACAGGGGCTGGGCTACGCCAATCGCGTAGCTGACCTGAATGGTGCAGCGGTCGGCGAGGCCGGCAGCCACGATGTTCTTGGCCAGGTAGCGCGTGGCGTATGCGGCCGACCGGTCAACTTTAGACGGGTCCTTGCCAGAGAATGCGCCGCCACCATGAGGCGCAGCACCCCCATATGTGTCGACGATGATCTTGCGGCCGGTCAGACCGGCGTCGCCATCAGGTCCGCCAATGACGAAACGTCCGGTCGGGTTCACATAGAACTTGTCCTCAGCAGGGAACCAGTCTTCCGGCAGCACCTTCTTGATTACAGGACGGATGATCTCTCGGAGCTGTTCCAGGGTAGCGCTGTCCTTGTGCTGGTGGGACACGACAAGCGCGTTCACACCGACAGGCTTTGAGCCTTCATATTGAAGCGTCACCTGGCTTTTCGCATCGGGCTCAAGTTCCGGATGCGTGCCGTCATGGCGCAGCTGTGCAAGGCGTTGCAAGATCTGGTGGGAATAGACGAGCGTGGCCGGCATCAGTTCAGGCGTCTCGTTCGTCGCATAGCCGAACATGATGCCCTGATCGCCTGCGCCTTCTTCGGCGTAGAGACCTTGTCCGGCCTCTACACCTTGCGCAATCTCTACGGACTGGCCGTGGACATGGTTTGTAATTTCCATGTTCTTCCAGTGGAAGCCGTCCTGCTCATAGCCGATCCGCTTGACCACATCGCGTGCGGTCTGGTTCATTTCTTCATGTGTGATGACGGCGCCATTATTGGTGCGAACTTCGCCGGCGAGGACGACTCGGTTCGTGGTCGTCAGGGTTTCAACGGCAACTTTTGCAGTCGGGTCGCGCGAGAGAAACAGATCGACGATGGCGTCCGAAATCTGGTCTGCGACCTTGTCCGGATGGCCTTCGGAAACGCTTTCGCTGGTAAATTCGTGGCTGGCAAGTTTCATGTCTGGCTCTCTTTGGGTGTTCTTCTACCGGGCGAAAACAACGGTCTTTCCGGAATTTACGAAAATGCGATGCTCGGCATGAGCCTTGACCGCTCGCAGAAGGGCGTTGCCTTCGAGGTGGCGACCAGTCTCGATCATGTCGGCCGGGCTGAAGGTGTGATCGACAACTTCCGTGACCTGAGCAATGATCGGACCTTCATCAAGATCCGCAGTGACATAATGCGCGGTTGCTCCAATAACCTTCACGCCGCGGGCATGGGCCTGATGATAGGGGCGGGCTCCCTTGAAACCCGGCAGGAAGGAATGGTGGATGTTGATGCACATCCCCTCAAGCTGGCGACAGGCTTGATTGCTGAGGACTTGCATGTACCGCGCAAGTACGACCAGGTCGGCGCCGGTCTGTTCGATGATCTCGAAGAGGCGCGCTTCGGCTTCCGGCTTTGTGTCCTTCGTCACCGGCACATGAAACCATGGCAGGTTCCAATGGGCAAAATTGTCCTTCAAGGTTTCATTGTTGGAGACAATGCCGACGACCTCAATGGGGAGTTCCTTGCGCCGCGCGCCATACAGTAGCGTATTTGCGCAATGGTCGGACTTTGAGACCAACAACAGGGCTTTGACCGTTTCGCCTTCGGGATGGGTTGCCCATTCCGCATTGAGATCGTTTCCCAAGCTTGCGAGATCTTCGGTCAGGGCCGAAGGGAGGATGTCATTCGGACCGTGAAAAACCAGCCGGGCAAAGAACCGGCTGGTTTCCGGGTCGCTGAAGGTGCGCGAAGACTCGATGAAGCAATCATGCCGCTCCATGAGCTTCGCAAGCCCGGCGACGAGGCCCACCCGGTCGGGGCAGGAAAGCGTGAGAATGTGATTGCGTGCCACTGTTCTGCGCCGCCCTAGTAGCGGTAATGTTCAGGCTTGAACGGGCCGGTTGTCTCAACGCCGATATAGTTTGCCTGTTCGCTCGACAGCTCGGTCAGCTGGACACCGAGTTTTTCGAGGTGGAGCATGGCAACCTTCTCATCGAGATGCTTCGGCAGCGTGTAGACCTTGTTCTCATACTGCTCGCCGCGGGCGTGCAGTTCGATCTGGGCGAGCGTCTGATTGGTGAAGGACGCCGACATCACGAAGGATGGGTGGCCCGTGGCATTGCCAAGGTTCACGAGACGGCCTTCCGACAGCAGGATGATCCGCTTGCCATCCGGGAAGGTGATCATATCGACTTGCGGCTTGATGTTCGTCCATTCGAAATTGCGCAGGCCTTCGACCTGAATTTCGTTGTCAAAGTGGCCAATATTGCAGACGATCGCCATGTCTTTCATCGCGCGCATATGGTCGACGGTCAGGATGTCCTTGTTGCCGGTCGCCGTAACGAAGATGTCGAATTTCGGGGCAGCTTCGTCGACCGTCAGGACTTCAAATCCGTCCATCGCGGCCTGAAGGGCGCAGATCGGGTCGACTTCGGAGACGGCGACGCGCGCGCCAGAGCCGGACAGGGAAGCGGCAGAGCCCTTGCCGACATCGCCATAGCCGGCGACGAAGGCTTTCTTGCCGGCCATCATCACGTCGGTACCGCGGCGGATCGCGTCGACGAGGGATTCCTTACAGCCATACTTGTTGTCGAATTTCGACTTGGTGACCGAGTCGTTCACATTGATGGCCGGGAAGGGGAGTTCACCCTTTTTCTCGAGCTGGTAGAGGCGGTTCACGCCGGTTGTCGTTTCTTCCGACACGCCGCGGATTGCCGCCTTGGTCTTGGCAAACCAGCCTGGGGAGGCCGCAAGGCGCTTCTTGATCTGGGCGAAGAGGAATTTCTCTTCTTCAGAACCTGGTTTCTCCAGGAAGGACGGATCGGACTCGGCGCGCTCGCCGAGGATCAGATACATGGTGGCATCGCCGCCATCGTCCAGAATGAGGTTTGCGCCGGTGCCATCATGCCAGTGGAACATGCGGTCGGTGAATTCCCAATATTCTTCCAGTGTCTCGCCCTTGTAGGCGAAGACCGGTGTACCATTGTCGGCAATGGCGGCCGCAGCGTGGTCCTGCGTCGAGTAGATGTTGCAGGAGACCCACTGCACGTCCGCGCCGAGCGCTTCGAGCGTCTGGATCAGCACGGCGGTCTGAATGGTCATGTGCAGGGAGCCGGCGATCTTTGCGCCCTTGAGTGGCTGAGACGGGCCGAACTCTTCGCGCGCGGCCATCAGACCCGGCATTTCTGTCTCGGCGATGGCAATTTCCTTGCGGCCATACTCGGCGAGGGACATATCGGCGACGCGGTAGTTTTCGGTCATATCAATGATCCTTTATATGTTTGTATCGCGGCTACCACGCTACACGCGAAAAGGCAACGCGCGAAGTGCGCGCTGCCTGTGCGAGGTCCGGAAAGGAGACCGGAAAGTGTTCGTAAAAGGTCCGGTAAAGTCCGGAGACTATCCGTTAAACACCCGGATCGCGTCGATGACGCGCGCCTGATCAGCTTCTTCGAAATAAGGGTGCATCGGAAGGGCCACGACATATTTGCTGGCCGCTTCGGTGACGGGCAAGGTGCCGTCGGCAGGCTTGAATTGTGCGCAGAAATCCTGCTCGTGGATCGGCACTGGATAGTAGACGGCCGTCGGGATGCCCTGCGCGGAGAGGTGTGCTTGCAGGCCGTCGCGGTTCTCATGCTCAATCACATATTGTGCCCAGACGCTCTTGCCGCCTTCAATGACGCTCGGCACGCGTTTGACGTGGCCGCTCAGGCCCGCCGCATAGCGGTCAGCCACGGTTTGGCGTTTCTCAATTTCGTCGCCAAAGATCTTCAGCTTCTCCAGCAGGATTGCCGCCTGGATCGTATCGAGACGGGAATTCATGCCAACCCGCAGCGACAGGTATTTCGGATCGTGATGGAAATTGCGTTCGGCGGCGTCTGTCGGCGTGACCTTGCCATAGACGCGCAGGGATTCGATCCGCTCGGCGAGCTTGGCGTTATTGGTGATGATAGCGCCGCCATCGCCGTAGCAGCCCAGCGGCTTGGCGGGGAAGAAGCTGGTCGTTGCGATATCGGCCCAGTCGGAAGGGTGCTTGCCGTTCAATGTGCAGCCATAGCCCTGCGCCGTGTCGGCGATCAGCTTCAGGCCGAACTCGTCGCAGATCGCCTTGATCTCGGGATAGTTGGCAGGCTGGCCGAACAGGTCGACCGCGATCACCACTTTCGGTGTCAGCTTGCCCTCGGCCTTCACAGCCTCGATCTGCTTGCGCAGATGTGCCGGGTCCATGTTGTAGGTGTCGGGCAGAATGTCGACGAAGACCGGCGCAGCGCCGAGCCAAGGCACGACCTGAGCCGTCGCGACGAAGGTGAAGGAGGGGCAGAACACGGCGTCGCCGGGCTTCAGCTCCCACGCCATCAGGGCGAGCGCGAGCGCGTCCGTGCCGTTGGCGCAGCTGACCGAATGCGACGCGCCGCACCAGTCCGCGAGTTGTTGCTCCAGCTCCGTGACTTCCGGGCCGAGCACATAGCGGCCGCTTTCAACGACCGACTGGATCGCCGTGTTGATCTCGGACTCGATGCGCTTGCGCTGGGCCTGAAGGTCGATGAAGGGAAGGGACATGAAACTACTCTGGACTACATGTTGGGATCAGGGGCAATAGACGGGCTTTCTACAGGTCTGCAAATCAACAGATTTTGCAAATTGCTTCAGCCGCAGGACTGGATGCGCGCTAGTCGGCCTGCGCTGCTTTCAAATGCCTGACGATGGCTTCAAAATTGGACAAATGACCAGTCTGCGGCTCGATATAGTGCGGCTGAGCCAGATAGGCGCCGTAAAAAACTTCCTCAAGGCTGAGCTTCCGGTTCCGGCGTTTCGTGGTGACATGATCGTCCGTCAGGCCCCAGCCGGCATAGAATGGAATACCATAGGTCTGGACAGCGACACCCCTTATCAGGGCTTCGAAACCGGCAAGCGATGTCAGGACGCAGACTTTTTCAAACAGGTTGATCTTCTTCCAGACGGGAAAGGGGCCGTCCATGATGGTCACTCTGTCTGCGTATACACTGATATCTGAAAGCTGCGGTCGCAGCGCTGCTACTACGTCCGGGTGCGGGCGGAAGAATATCCGGCAGCCCGGATAGTCCTGGAGGACCTGTTCCAGCAATTCCGAATTGAGCTTGATCTTCGGACTACCATGAATGACGGACTGGTCATCCTCGCATTGACCGAAGACGAGAATATTCCTGTCTTCCGGCCTGATGCCGAAATCGGTCTCGTCCTCAGCGAGATTGTATTTTGTCAGATTGGCAGAACGGATCGCGTCAAGAGCCTTGCTTGCGGCGTCAATTTCCGTGTCGGTGAACTCATGGCTGGCAAGATATGCCTCCAGTGCCGAGGGCCGGTCCGAACGGAAGTAGATTCCACCCGTCCGGTCCAGCATCAGGCTGGCTGGCGGGATATGGCGGGCGCCCAGACCGATCGAACGGATGAATCCGTCCTCCAGGCGCCAGATTTTCAGTTTGCGCCGCTGGATATGATCCATAAGCGCCGGTGGTTCCACCGCGCCCCAGATGATGATCTGTTCATCGCGATGGGTGCAAAACTGATTGCGCAGGACATATTTGTCCGCTTCCCGGCTGACAAATTCGACGCGGCGGGCGCCAAGGTCTTTCAGGTAAGTCTCCAGGAAGGGCTGTTTCCAGCTGGCGACATTGCAAACAAACCATGTGCCATGCGTCTTGGGCAACAACAGATCCCGGGCGCCGTAGATGAGTTCACTGAAAACCGGAACGCCCGAAAGCGAGTTCAGGAGGCCCCTGAATAATCGTCTCGGCCGGAAATTCCGCGATGAATTGTCAGCATCAATCAACAGATCTAGCTTTCGATATGGGCTTTTCCCCTGTCCATCCGGATCCGGCGACTAGCCCAGTTCTCAATGCGCTTCTCATTGTGGCTCGCGATAATCACGATGGGGGTATTGTCCAGCATCTTTTCAAGACGCTCATCGACCTTCTCGCGGAAATTCTTGTCGCCCGTGGACACCCACTCATCCAGCAACAGGATCTCCGGGTTCAGGGCACTGGCAATAGAGAAGAGGAGCCGCATCCTCATCCCGGAAGAATAGGTCTTCACGGGTAGGTGCAGATAATCACCGAGTTCTGAGAAATCGGCGATTTCCGGAATGAGCTCGACAATCTCGCGCCGTTTGAGACCGTGCATCAGCCCCTTCAGCTCGATATTCTCCAGCCCGGTCGCCTCAACATTGACGCCGAGATTGAGGCTGAACATGGCCGATACCTTACCGGTAACTTCGACCTCACCCGCCGTTGGCGGGTAGATGCCGCCAAGGACCCGTAGAAGGGTCGACTTGCCGGATCCGTTGGGACCGAAGATGCCAATTCTATCGCCAGGCCGAACATTCAGGTTAAGATGGTCGAGGGCCAGGATACCGACGGGGTGGTCATCTTCCAGGATGATCTTGCCACCAACACTCGTCGCGGCTCTTCCGGTTTTCTTTTTCAACTTGCTGCCATGGCGGGAGTCTGACCCGACCATTGGGAAGACTACGCTGACATTTCTCGCGGTAATTGAGACCATGGATTACAACCAGAAAATCAGCTTGCGGCGGGACGTCGCAAAAAACAGGATCGCCAGAAGCGCGATAACAAGCGAGCAGGAGAGGCTGATAACCCAGCTCAGTAATGGAATCGTTCCTTCCAGCATGGGTTGGCGCAGCAGGGCGACATAGTGGGTGATCGGGTTCAGGAACGCTGCCATCGCACGAGGGCCAGTTTCCGGAGGAATCCAGAGAATGGGCGAGAGAAAGTAGGCTACCTGCATGGCAGTCTGTGAAAAGTGCATGATATCCCGGTAGCGGGCGCTGATGACCCCAAGCAACAAACCGATGCACACCGTAGTAAAAGCATAAAGTGCAAGGCTAGGGAGCAGCCAGACAAGCGCCATGATATTGTAGGCGCCCACATAGGCGCAGATCGCCAGGGCGGGAACGGCGGTGATGGCGAAGATAATGAAGTTGTTCATCATCATCTTGTAGACATGAACCGAAAGCGGCAGCGGTTCCGACTTGATCCATGTCTGAGCACCGACAAACACCGCGCAGCTGCCGGTGACGGCGTTCGAGATAAGGCGATAAATAAGATACCCGATCGTGAGGTGTCCGGCATAATAGCCCATGTCTGACGACATGAAACCACCGAAGATAAAGATCTTCACAGTCATGAATACCGCGAACGAGACACCCAGCCAGCCTATACCGATCCAGGAGCGCCTGTAACGCTGGCGCATGGCGTGCCAGGCAAGCGCCGTCCACAGCCTCCAATAGCCTGCGCCCCTAAAGACGTCTTCAAAGGCTTCGGCGAATATATTCTTTCGTCGGAGTGTCAGACCTTCAACTGTCGTCGTCATTCAAGACCTCTACTGCCTCGCTGCGACCAGCCAATATTATGCTGCGTCGTAAAGAGGACCATATCCCCAGACTCAAGTGTATCTCCTAGAAGGTTTTTGCCAGCCAGTGCAAGTCTTCAATCAGATGCCGCTGACATTCTCGAAGCATGGTGCAGGGAGGGTGTTTCACTTGCGCTTCAATGGCCGAACGTGACATTTTCGGTGGGCCATCCGGAAGGGATTGAAGGCCATGGACGCGAGCAGGCTGGGTAAGGGTCTGCGGCGGGTTTTCACCCTGTATTCGTTTGATTTCCTGAGGGACCAGCCGGTCTTGAAACCTTCGCGGATGCCATCCTGCAGGCCGGTATTCGGCAATGCCCCGCGGTTCCGGACATAGATATATCCAAGCAGGGCCAGATGTCCCGGCAGCGTCAGGATGAGCAACGACAATGGCGTATTCTTCAGATAGGTCCACGTTCGGTTCCGGTTGCCGTGAAAGGTTGTAAAATAGCTGTATCGGCCAGATGTGCCGCTACCCTTATGGGCAATCCGGGCATCTGGAAGGAAGATGCAATCTTCCCCGCCGAGCTGCATGCGATAGCCAAGGTCCACATCCTCGCAATAACAGAAGAAGCGCTCGTCAAACCCGTCATAGGTCTCAAATGTCTCCCGCCGATAGATGGCGCTGGCGCCGCATGGGCTGAAGCATCGGCCTTCGGCGGGAAGTTCCGTGGCAGGCCGTTCGAATCCCCCCCGCCACGGGATGCCGAAGACGAGGTAGGCGTCGCCGACGCCATCCAGGTGGGCGGAGTCTTCCAGCACGAATTGCGCGCAGGCAAACACGTTGCAGTCCGGGTGGCGGCTGATGCCGTCTGCTATCTTCTCCAGCCAGTCGGGATCAGCTACGGCATCCGGATTGAGCAGGCATAGCCATTCGCCCGACACTTGCTTCGCAGCGAGATTGTTCGCTGCCGCAAAGCCCAGATTAGCACCGGCGTGAATCAATTCGAAGGTCGGCAGAGCTTCGCTGTTGAGCCCGTCCGCAGATCCATCCGTGCTGTCATTGTCCACGCAGATGACTTCGAAGTCCTGGACAGTTTGCCTTTTTAGCGAGTCGAGCGCAGCCTGAAGATAGGCTCCGCCATTGTAGTTCACGATAATAACGCTGAATTTTGGGGAGTGTCGGGAACTGGTCATGCGAATCCGATTATGATGCTCACATCTGTGGGCCCATATTCTTCCGACGCAGGTCCTGCCTGATGCCGGTGCGAAAATACCCTGCCTTGATCTTCGCCTAATGAACTCCCCGACTCATGGCAAGTGAACCGGCCCACCGGAGCGGTAATACCGTACACTTCAGCAGGCAGGTTGCCTTCAGTAGGGCGAAGTGACTTTACTCGCAATCGGAATCTTGAAGGCGATTCGCGGTCGGGGAGGGATTCGCCGGAGGCCCGGCGGACGCCGCAGCGCTGGGGCAAGTGTGAAACATGGCCAGTATCGTGAACCGGAAAAATCTTCTTAGCGACGTCCTGGCCAGCGTCAGCCTGTATCGCAGCGGCGTGTTCGATACAGGGCTCTATCGACAAGCCAATGCAGACGTTCCGGCCGATTCCATTGCGGCCATTTTCCATTTCTGCCGACACGGAAGGCGGGAGCAGAGAGAGTGGAACCAGACCGCCCTTGGCCAATGGCTGACGCCGTATGTACTGGATGGCAGCCTATCGGCAGGTCAGGTCAGGAACCTGGTCGATAAGGTCCGGCGCGGTGATGATGCTGAGTCTGCGGTTCGCGGCTTTTGCGACCGTCACCAGCTGAACATTGACGAATACCTGTACCATGCTGATCTGGATGCCCAGAACTACGCGGCCGCCTATGAGCGGCTGTCGCGCCTGCCCATGCAGATAGCCTTCTTGCCGCTTTACTATTTCGCCCGCAGGCACATGAAGCTTGACCGGCTCGACGAGGCGTTCGAGTGGATCAAGGCAGAACTTGCCGGTGGGGCACCGCTTGGTATTCAAGAGCTGATCGCCGCGCGGGATATTGCGGACGCGCTTGGATATCCCGATACGGACCGGACCGGGTTTCACAGATTGCTGCTGGAGGGGCTGAGCCGTTGGCCCGCACCTAATCCGCAGGCCCGGCACAGGGCCATGTGGCAGATCGGGTTTCCGCTGATCCGTGACGGTTCGGCACTGTATGACAGGATACGCGAATTGCTGCCTCCGGACCTATGCCGGCAAATCGCTCCCGCAGGCATCACCTTGCCTTCCAGCGTGAAGGGCTGGGAAACAATCCTGAACCTCGTGACGTTCAATGCCTTGCAGGAAGATTGGCATGTCATTCCGTTGCAGGGCGCTGAATCGGACATGGCCAGGTTGGCTGACCATGCCGACGATACCTGCCGCCTGCGCGTGCTGGGCGAAGGCTACTGGCGGCTGGCGGATCATGATGCGATCCAGGCCAGTTTTGTCGGCGCCTTCAAAGCGGCTGCGCAGCAGGTGGCGCGGCAGTACGATTACTTTTGTCCGGTTGCCGCAAGCAATATCTTTGACGTCCGAAAGAGCGGCGAAAATGTTCAGCCCACTCTCAGTTATCACACGGTTTCAAGGCGCAGGCAGCGGTTCCTGAACTTCAAGGAAAGCGCCTTGCCGGGCTATTTCAAGTTCGACCGCGAAGGATTTTCCGGTTGGGAGGGAGACGCTCCGACAGGCGCGGACGCTGTTCCGGCGGATGTCGTCGATGCAGCGTTTCGTGACTTGCAGGAAACGTATGTCCACCAGCGCCGATCAAAATACACTCAGCAGGAGAGCGATGAGGCGCTGCCGGAGTCCTTTGTTCTCGTCGCCCTGCAAATTCCGGATGACACGGTGATGAGCCTTGCGTCCATGGACCTCGACACATGGCTTGCGGCACTTGTGGCCGAGGCTGAATCGCGTGGGCTTCAGCTCGTGATCAAGGCGCATCCCATTGACAGGTCGCATGCAACCCGGCGGCGGCTGGAGCGCCTGGCCACTTCCGATAGCGTCTTCATCAGCCGCACATCCATTCACGTGTTGCTCGAAAAGGCTACGGCGATTGTGACGGTCAATTCCGGCGTTGGAATCGAAGCGTTGCTGAGGCTGAAACCCGTTATGTCTCTGGGGGCCTGCGAATATGAAGAAGTGAGCTGGCCGGTCCGTTCCGTATCGGAGCTTGCCGCCGCGCTGGATGCGTCGGCCGGGGGCGCTGCGGATCCGGACTGGGTCTGCCGCGTGAAAGCCTATCTCTATCGCTACTGCCATGAGCAGAGCTTCACGCTGGACAGTTTTCCGGCTGCATTTGACGCGATGGCGGCGGAGGTGGGATCGGAGGATTGAGGCTGGCGAATGCCCGGCCTCCTGCGGGACGGATCCGTTGGAACACCGGAGGCGGGCGGGAAATCATGGCGCCGCGAATCCGACCGCCTCCGGCCTTCTCCTAATATGATGAGGTAACCTGTCGGAGGCCTCATGACTGATACAACCCTACACCTCGACCTGCCGTTCCTCATGCCGAACCAGGCTCAGAAACACGTCACCGTGAATGAGTCCCTGCAGATACTGGATTCGAGCATCCAGCTATCGGTGGTTTCACGCAGTGAGCTGGAACCATTGGCCGGAGCGGCTGACGGAGACCGCTATCTCGTGCCCGCCGAGGCTACAGGAGCCTTCAGCGGCGAGGATGGAAAGCTTGCATGGCTGGAGCAGGGCGTGTGGCGCTTCCTGACCCCCGTTCAGGGATGGCGTGCATGGGTGGAGGATGCGCAGCGGCTGGATGTGCTTGCCAGCTCTGGGTGGCAGGCGGCTGCGGCAACCGGTCTCGACCAACTCGGCATCAACGCTCTCACGGATAGCAGCAACCGGTTTGCGGTTGCCTCTGCGGCGAGCCTGTTTTCCCATGATGGCGAGGACCACCGCTTGAAAGTCAATCGGGCTGCTGACACCGATGTGGCCAGTATCCTGTTTCAGACAGGGTTCAGCGAAGAAGCGGAGTTCGGCCTGTCTGGCGCGGAGGGGGTTGCGCTGCGGACTTCACCGGATGGCAGTGCATGGACGAGCCGGCTGACCTGTCCGCCGAACGAGGAGAGTGTGCTCGTCCCGTCCCTGCGCGCGGGAGAGGTATTGATCGCAGCCGACGCGGTTGCCTCTGTCCCGACACCGAATGTGTCGGGCTTTTTCTATTTCCATGTGCATGACGAGACCTTCCCGAATGCCCTGCATGCCGGGCTGTTCCTGTTCGATTCGGCTGCCTCCCGCATGTTGGTGCAGGTCTACGCAGGCTCTGGCGTGAGCAGCGCGGGGACCGGTGCTCTCACCGGCGCGACCGGTCCAGGCGGCAAGACATCCATCTCCGTCCAGCCCGGTGCCGTGCAGATCGAAAACCGGCAGACGGACCCAGCCGTCTACAGATTCGGGTTTTTAGGATGATGTTAACTAATAAATCCCGACAGCCTGCCGAGCAGGTGCTGCATTCGTAGTCGGAACGACAGTCGGCCAGATTGACTAGCGATCAGTATGCCGTTAGCCACGCATCGAAGGGCGCGGCATGCTCTAGCAAATGCTCGTATGACCTCGCCCGCACTTGGACACCAAGTTGTGCGCGGTCTGAGACGGGCGGTGGATTTGTAGAGGTCAAATGCAACACCGGAAAACGATATTTGTTTATCGGACTGATCGGCTGATATCGAGAATCCGTCACATGATGTATGCGTGGCGGTTTGGGAGAAAAGTCGACGCTCAGACCGTAATGCTCTGGCTTCCTACGACCAAGAAATACATCGCCGACGATGGAACCGACTTTGATATCGGCCTGCTTTTCGATTATTTCCAGCTGAACTCCCGAGACGAATTCTCTGACCTGAGAATTATGAACGGCAAGACGTGGCTGAACCATGACCTGCGGGTTGTGAAGGATGTGCTTTCGCTCGATCCGGCGAGGACGCCTGAGGAAACGAAGGAAGCCCTCTACAAGCATGGGGACACGTTCATTACTGATGACCTTGTAGGGTATAGATTCGACAATGAGTCCCGGTGGGATATGCTTTCGGACCTGAGCCGGCAGTTTAAGTCCCTGCCGATCGAACCCTCCATCACCAAGCAGCTAGATGCCATATCATCCGAACTGTCTGGCGAGCCCTACACGATTGTTCATGTCCGTCGTGGCGATGTCATGCGTGTGCTGAGGTCAAATCTGGAGGCAGGCTGCGTCGGCGACGACGATCTGCAACAACTCCTGAAGCGCACGGCGCCTGTGCAACACTATCTGGACATAATCGAAGAGCACGGAGTGCTGAAGGACAGTAGAGTTCTGGTATCTTCAGACGATCCAACCGTTGCCAAGAAAATTCAACTCAGACTTGGCGAAGACAAATGCAAGCGTGTTTCAGATTTTAAGTTCAAGGGGCACAAGATTCAGCGTGACTTCTTTGACTTCCTGATTTTTGTTCGTGCTCAGCGAATCATTGGAACTAGAGGTAGCGTCTATGGTAAGTATGCTTCCATTTTCGGAGGCAGCGAATTCATCGACGTTGTGTTCGATCCGACTCCGTCCGAATTGGAGAACTATTTCAATCTCGAAGTCATAGCCGGGCTGGATATTCCGATGTCCCTGCTGAACGAATCAAGGGAGCGTCTGCTGCAAATGAGAGCGCAAATGGTTGCCTAGAAGGTCAGCATTTCGACCCGAACCGGCCTCTCGTGAAGTCATGCTCCTGCAGTTGCAATACCTGCCGGTTATAGAATCAGGAATAGAAGGATCGTTGTCATGACGAAGAAAGTTGCGCTCATCACCGGCATCACGGGGCAGGATGGCTCCTATCTGGCTGAATTCCTTCTCGAGAAGGGATACGAAGTGCACGGAATAAAGCGCCGGTCCTCGCTGTTCAATACCCAGCGGATCGACCATATCTTCGAAGATCCGCACAAGAAGAACGTGAATCTGAAGCTGCACTATGGCGACCTGAGTGACAGTTCGAACCTGACCCGCATCCTGCAGGAAGTGCAGCCGGATGAGGTCTACAATCTCGGCGCGCAGTCGCATGTTGCGGTCAGCTTCCAGTCGCCGGAATACACCGCAGATGTCGACGCCCTCGGCACGCTGCGCCTGCTTGAGGCGATCCGCTTCCTCGGCCTGGAAAAGAAGACGCGCTTCTACCAGGCCTCGACCTCTGAGCTTTACGGCCTCGTCCAGGAGACCCCGCAGACCGAAACCACGCCCTTTTATCCGCGCTCACCCTACGCAGTAGCCAAGCTCTATGCTTACTGGATCACGGTGAACTACCGCGAAGCCTATGGCATCTATGCCTGCAATGGCATCCTGTTCAATCATGAGAGCCCGCGCCGTGGCGAGACATTTGTGACGCGCAAGATCACGCGCGGCATGTCGAATATATCGCAGGGTCTGGAAGACTGTCTCTACATGGGCAATCTCGATGCCTTGCGCGACTGGGGGCACGCCATCGACTATGTCCGCATGCAGTGGATGATGCTGCAGCAGGACGAGCCGAAGGATTATGTCATCGCCACTGGCAAGCAGTATACGGTACGCGAATTCATCGAATGGACCGCTGCGGAACTGGGCCTGAAGATCCGGTTTGAGGGGCAGGGTGTCGAGGAAATCGGGATCGTGGACGCCGTGGACGGGTCAACGAAAACGGACTTGAAGCCCGGCGACGTGGTCGTGCGCGTCGATCCGCGCTATTTCCGGCCGGCGGAAGTGGAAACGCTGCTTGGCGATCCGAGCCTTGCGATGAAGGATCTCGGCTGGGAACCGCTGATTACGGCCCGCGAGATGTGCGCAGAGATGGTGGCGGAGGATCTCAAATCCGCCTTGCGCGGACGGCTGCTGCGTGAGCACGGCCTCGAACTGCCGGTTTCACGGGAGGAAGGCTGAGCGCCCATGTCCAAAGGCGTCCTCTTCCTGACCGGCGGGTCCGGCATGGTCGGCCGGAACGTGCTGGAGCATCCGGCAGCGGCTGACTGGACCATACTTGCCCCGTCAAGCGGCGACCTCGATCTGATGGATGAGGCGGCGGTGCGTGCCTTCTACGAGGCCAACAAGCCTGACTTGGTCGTGCATGCGGCCGGGCAGGTGGGCGGCATTCAGGCGAACATCGCGCATCCGGTCGCGTTCCTGGACCGTAACGTTTCCATCGGTCGGAACGTGATCCTGGGGGCGCATCAGGCCGGGGTGCGGCGGCTGATAAACCTCGCTTCCACCTGCATATATCCACGCAACGGCCATAACCCGCTACGCGAAGAGCTGATCCTCACCGGGGAACTGGAGCCGACGAATGAAGGCTACGCGCTCGCCAAGATCATGGCGCTGCGACTGTGCCAGTATATCCGCCGCGAAGACGAGCGCGCACAGTTCAAGACATTGATCCCGTGCAATCTCTATGGCCGGTATGACAAGTTCGATCCGAAGCATTCCCATCTCGTTCCCGCCGTTATCCACAAGATCCATGAAGCGCGGGCGAACGGGCAGGAGGAGGTTGAGATCTGGGGGGACGGTTCGGCTCGGCGCGAGTTCATGTACGCCGCCGACCTCGCCCACGCGATCTTCCAGGCGGCTAACGATATTGAGGCCATTCCCGATCTCATGAATATCGGCCTCGGACACGACTATTCCATTCGCGAGTATTATGAGGCAGTCGCGCAAACTGTCGGCTGGGCTGGGCGCTTCACCTACGACACCAGCAAGCCGGTTGGGATGAAGCAGAAACTCACTGACACCTCTCGGCAGGAGACATGGGGATGGCAGCCGGCCACGTCGCTCCATGATGGCCTGAAACTCACTTACGAACATTATCTCAGCGGGCTTTGATATGACTGTGAAATACCCCCTTGCGACTTCATCCTGGGACCAGGCTGAAATGGCGGCGCTCCAGCGCGTGATTGACTCGGACCGGTACTCAATGGGCTCCGAAGTGGAGCGGTTCGAGGGCGCCTTTGCCAACTTCTTCGGTTCGAAATATGCCCTTATGGTCAACTCCGGATCGTCGGCGAACCTCCTCATGACCGCGGCGCTGTTCTTCACCAGCAATCCGCGCCACCGGTTGAACCGGGGCGACGAGATCATCGTGCCCGCTGTCTCCTGGAGCACGACTTACTATCCGTTGGCGCAGTATGGGCTGAAGCTCAAATTCGTGGACATCGATGTCGAGACGCTGAACTACGATCTCGATGCCCTGCGTGAGGCAGTGACCGACAAGACGCGGGCTATCATGGTTGTGAACCTGCTCGGCAATCCGAACGATTTTGCAGTCATCAACGACATTATCGGTGGCCGTGACATCGTCATGATCGAGGACAATTGTGAGTCGATGGGGGCGACATATCAAGGCAAACAGGCCGGTACTTTCGGCCTGCTCGGTAGCTTTTCCAGCTTCTTCTCACACCATATCTCGACGATGGAGGGTGGCGTCGTCGTCACTGATGACGAGGAACTCTATCACATCATGCTGGCCCTGCGCGCGCATGGCTGGACGCGGAACCTGCCGAAGGAGAACAAGGTTACCGGGGTCAAGAGCGACGATCCCTTCGAGGAGTCATTCCGGTTCGTACTGCCAGGTTACAATCTACGCCCGCTGGAAATGTCTGGGGCGTTGGGGGCCGAGCAGTTGAAGAAACTGCCGAGCCTGATTGCTGGTCGTCAGGCGAATGGTAAAATCGTACAGGAAAAGCTCTCCAACCATCCGAAATTCATTATTCAAAGGGAGATCGGGGAAAGTAGCTGGTTTGGATTTTCGCTAGTGCTTCGGCCAATGGCGGGCGTTTCCAGAAAAGAGTTTGTGGCAACCCTCATCGAACAAGGCTTTGAATGCCGCCCCATCGTTGCCGGCAACTTTGCCAAGAATGAGGTCATGAAGTATTTCGATTACGAGATCCATGGCGAGCTGAAAAATGCCGACTATATCGACGTGAACGGCCTGTTTGTAGGCAATCACCACTACTCGGTAGAGGAAGCTATAGACGCTCTTGTTTGCCTGAAGTGACGGACGCGCCAGCGTGGTGCATGATGGTGGCAAATTGATGGGCCACGCCCCAGTTCATTTGTTGAGGACGGCCGATTGGCCTGCTGCCTGCGTATGACTGCCTCACAGCAGAGGTGTCTGAGTATTACTGAGTTAAAGGGCGGGCTGTTCCTTGGAAATTTGCAAGGATGTGCTAAGCGAGACTGTCCGGATTATCTGAAACCTGCGGGCGGAAGTCAGTGAATCTTTTAGCGGTATTTACAAGGAAATGGAGCAAACGATGACCACAGGATCTGTGAATCTGCTCGACTGTACCCTCAGGGATGGTGGTTATTACAATGCTTGGGATTTTGACGCCGATCTTGCTGAATCCTACTTCGAGCAACTGGCGCTCGGCGGCGTGAACATTATCGAAATTGGCTTTCGCTTTACTGACCAGTCGAAATTTTACGGTCCCTTCGCCCACACATCGGAAGAGTTCCTGGCGACGCTGAACCTGCCCGAAGGGCCGACCTATGGCGTGATGTTGAACGCTTCGGACTATCTTACAGATGCGATGGAAGATGACATTCACCGCAACTTTGTTCCGGCTTCTGAATCCCCTATCTCCCTTGTCCGTATCGCAGCCCATATCCGCCAAATCCCGGAGTGTGGTCCGCTGATTGCCCGGCTCAAGGAGCTTGGCTACATGGTTGGGCTCAACATCATGCAGATCAGTCAGGCAGACGACGAGAAAGTCCGTGAGTTGGTTCGCACCATCGAAGAAGACTTCGTGGATTTTGAAGCTCTCTATTTTGCCGACAGCCTCGGCAATATGCGTCCGGAAGACGTGCGGCGCGTAGTGGAGCTGCTCCGTGAGCAGAGCGACAAAGCCATCGGTTTTCATGGGCATGACAATATATGCCTTGGCGTGTCGAACTCTCTCTGTGCCATTGAGGCTGGGGCGACTTGGGTCGACGCGACCATTACCGGCATGGGGCGCGGGGCTGGCAATACACAGACAGAATACCTGGCGATCGAGCTGAAGAATCGGGGACTGTCAGATCTGAAGTGCCTGCATATCCACCAGGCGGCGACCGGTGAGTTTTCCGCAATGCAGAAGGATTACGGGTGGGGCACGAATCTCTATTACTATGAGGCGGGCCTGCGCGCCGTTCACCCGAGCTATGTGCAGCAAATGCTCCAGACTGATCGGTTCGAGCCGATCGACATCCTGTCAATGATCTCCACGCTCGGAGATTCCGATCACAATCTTTCCTACAGTGAAAAGAATATTGAATCGGCCTTTGCGAGCTTCCTCAACAAGCCGCACGGTACAACAGAGATGAAGGGTCGCTGGACAGGGCGACCTGTCGTCCTTATTGCAGGCGGCCCGAATGCCCGGCGGCATAGCAAGGCGATCGAGGCGTTTGCTCATCGGAACCAAGCGCTGAAACTGGCTGTCAATGCCAACGATTTCTACGACCCGTCACAGGTTGACGGTATCGTGTGTGTCCATCCAGCCAGGCTCCTGTCCTATTTGCGCAAGAAGGACTGGGCTCATGTGCCCCTTTACACGTCCCTTGCAGCGATGCCGGACGATGTGGCAGGTGACATCGAAAAGCGTACCGAAGTGGTGGACTATGGCGTCTGTGTTGAAGCCGACCGGTTCGAGACGCTCGGCGATGGTTGCTATATTCCTTCGCCGCTGGCGGCAGGGGTGGCGCTGGCCATGGCGCTTGATGCAAATGCCAGCCAGGTGTTCCTCGCCGGGTTTGACGGATTTGATGGAATGGCGCGCGAGTACCGGGAAATGCAGTCGCTCCTGGATCAGGCGGCCGAGGCAGGGTGCCAGATCAGCTCTCTGACGGAAACGCATTTCCATGTACCGATGGCCTCGTTGTATGGCGTCGCCTGACATGTCTGAGACGGTTCGGGATTATGTGGTCGTCATTCCGGCCCGTCTGAAATCCTCCCGCCTGCCAGAAAAGCCGCTTGCGAACATAGGCGGCAAGACAATGCTTGAGCGCACATACGAGCGCGCGCTTGGGGCTGTTGAGGAAAACCGGATCTATATCGCGACGGACAGCGACAAGATTGCCGATGTCTGCAGGAGTTTCGGCGCCAAGGTTGTCATGACATCGGAAGACTGTCTGACCGGCACAGACCGGATCGCGGAGTTTGCAGAGAAGGTCTCGGCGCGGACCTATATAAATGTTCAGGGCGATGAGCCGTTCATGCCGACAGGCAACATACGTGCGATTATTGATGCTGCCCTGGAGAAGCCAGATGACATCATCAATGGTTGGGCGTGGATCAACAACGAGGCCGATTGGCGTTCCCCGAATGTACCGAAGGTCGTGATCCGTGAGGATGGCCGCCTGATGTATATGAGTCGGGCCCCAATTCCCGGCAACAAGGCCGATGAGTTCCATTTTTCCCGCCGTCAGGTCTGCGTCTATGCGTTTCCGGCTGCGGCTCTGGCCGAGTTTGCTGCACGGGCCCGCAAGACTGAACACGAAATGGTCGAGGACATCGAAATTCTCCGCTTTGTCGAAATGGGATACGAGGTGAAGATGATCGAGCTCGATCCGGATTTTATCTCGGTTGATACACCTGAAGATCTCGAAAGGGTGCGGGATCAACTGGTGCAATGAAACAGGTTTTCGATTCCATCGTCTTCGATTCCATCGTCTTCGATTGTGACGGGGTCATTCTGGATTCCAATCGGCTTAAGTCGGATGCCTTCGGGCGCGCCCTTGAGGGGTATGATCCGGACGCCATTGAGCGTTTTGTCGAGTGGCACAGGAATACGGGCGGAGTGTCGCGCTACCGGAAGTTCGAGGAATTCTTCACCAGCTACATCCAGGTTGACGACAGGGATGCGCATTTGGAACGGGCGCTTGAGCGCTTCGCCGCAATCGTGTTCGAGGGGTTGTTGAGCTGCGATTATATCGGCGGTTTTCCGGAGTTTCTCGACCAAGTCAGCGGAGTGGTTCCATGCAGTGTCAATACAGGCGGTGATCAGGACGAAGTTCGCCGCGTTCTCACGGCACGGAACATCGCGGAAAAGTTCGACACCGTGCTGGGGTCTCCGGCAACGAAGAGGGACAATATGCTGCGCCTTAAGGCTGACCAGATGATTGGCCGCCGGGGTGTGTATTTTGGGGATTCCCAACTCGATTATGAGTTGGCGAGAGAGTTTGGTATGAAGTTTGTCTTCGTGTACGGTCGCAGCGACTGGAAGATTGGCAAGGATATCCTTGAAAAGGAACGGGAAACCCTGATGAGTGATTTTGGCTCAATGTCAGACGTCGGGTTTACATTTATGACGTGATTGTCTGTTAGGTGGCAGGCTCGCAAAAGAATGAGGACGTTTTGACCGAGAAGTATCAGGAAGTCCCGCCTCTGGCGGTCAGGGCAGTGCGGAAAGCACGGCGGATTCTGACTGCACACGCGGCCAACGAAGCGGACGGGGGGCACGCAACAAAGGCCAGGAAAGTATGCACGGTCGGCGTGTCGCACAAGCAGCGCAGCCGATTGCAGCGGCTCAATCCTGATGTCACTTTCGAGCATTTCTCCTTCCGGAAGTTTCTTCCTCCCGACAATATCAAATTGCCGCCTTGCGACTCCCTGATCATGAACATGGAGTATCGCAATCAGGACCTTCTCGATCAGGCCGCCGAGGCCGGTATTGAAACTTACAGCCTGCATCTGGTGCTCAAGACTTCGCTGGCAGAGGTCAAATCCTACGCAGATGTGGATATGGAGGAATTGTTTGCACCTGCGGGCACGGTCCACGTCAGTACAGAAGATGCCGGGGCTACCCTGAGCGAAAAGCTGGCTTTTGTTGAGGAACAGATCAAGGCGGGTAACCGGCAACCTGAATTCCTTGAGGTGTTCAAGACCATTGTTTTTGAGATCCTGAGGCAGCCCGACAATTCTCCCTTCCTCACCTGGTTGCGCCGGTACATGAACTATCGCTGGGAAGGCGAGCCCTTCTCTGAGGACATGTTTGAAACGTACAATAGTGCCTTTCAGAAGGTCCGGGAAAAGGGGTTGGTCGCGCCAAATAATTTCTTTGCGACGTTTGCCGCGATGCTTGCATCATCCGGACAGTATGACCGGATGCGCTCAGCAATAGAGATGCTGCCCACAACGGCAAACCTGGATGGATATCTTGGCTTGCGGGTGGCTTTGAGCGACCTCGATATCGTGAGTGCCAAGGACGACGGGGACAAGAACCTGCTTAACAGGCTGCAGGAAAATGAGCGCCTATTCGAACGCCTCGTGCATGAGGCTGAGGGCTCGGTCCTGATTGTAGGGAATGGGCCGCAAGAGGTCGGCAAGGGCAGGGGCGCGGAAGTGGATTCCGCTGGACTTGTTGTCCGGTTCAACACATTCTCCACAGAATATCCGTATTCGGAAGACTATGGCACAAAAACGGATGTTTGGGTCAGGATGGTGCCGCACCCGTATGTGCGATTCGCGCCAGACCCTCGTTCGCTGAAGCAGGTCATGATTACCGGGGCAAACCGACTGTACAGGAACTACAACAATTGGGACTGGTTCCGTGTGAATATCAACCGGTTGCCCGGTCTGGGCTTTACACCCTCTCGTCCCTATGTCGAGCTGGCGGAAAAGCTCGGCAGTATTCCGACGTCGGGGTTGTTGCTCTCCTACATGCTGTACAAGCTGACGGGCCCGCTGTCGCGTGATCAGGTGCTTGGGTGTTCTTTCGTAAATCCCGAGGAGAATCAGAGCGACCTCTATCACTATTCCGATGCAAGGTCAGGCTGGTCCAAGCGGCATGCGGTTGCACGCGAGAAGGATTTCTTTCAGAAACTTGTCAGGCTGGATGATCGGAAGACCTATTACACGCCTGTCCGTGCAGGCGCCCGCACGATCGCGCCTGCTGCTGCAACCATGAACCTGACAACAAAATCTACGGCATCCGACTGGACGGCCAGAAAATTTCTTCAGGGCTATGACCAAATTTTCACCACGTCTGAAGGTCTGACGGAGTACATGGTTGGTGGCAAGAGTTTCCTGAAGCTGACGCCAGAAGTTCAGAAGGCACTCGAGCCCTCCGACAATGCCCTTGTTATCGGGTTTGGTCTGCGCGGGTCCGGGAAAAAGGCTCTGAGCGTCGCCGAAACGCAGGGCGTGGATAAAGCCTTGGCTGAATACGGGCTGATTTCCGGACTCAACATTCCCAGCAAGTCCGGGTTCAAGTTTTCGCTGATGCTGGACGACCTCGGTATTTTCTTTGACACCACGAAACGATCCCGTGCGGAACAACTGATCCTGGACGGCGAGCCAGACAAGGATATGCTGACGCGGGCGAAGGCTCTGATCGACAAGATTGTCGACCACAATATCGTCAAATACAATGACGCGCCTATGGTCGATTTCAAGGAGGGCGCGGGCCAGCGCCGTATCCTGGTCATGGACCAGACGTCCGGTGATCTTTCCATCTCGCTCGGCCAGTGTGAGAATTATACGTTCGAAGGCATGTTACAGCACGCGCTCGACCAGAAGGACGCGCATGTGTTCCTGAAGCTGCACCCGGAAACGGTGCAGGGTGTCAAAGGTGCGAATTTTGACCTGGACAGGCTGAAAGAGCATCCTAACCTGACGCTCATTTCCGAGAACTGCAATGCCATGCATCTGATCAAGCAGATGGATGAGGTCTATGTGATGACTTCGGGCGCAGGGCTTGAGGCTCTTATGGCAGGCAAGAAGGTGACCTGTTTCGGGGTGCCGTTCTATGCTGGCTGGGGCCTGACCACCGACATGCAGCCGTTTGCCAACCCGCGTACATCCCGTACGCTTGAGGAGATTGTCTCAGCCGTCTTTCTGCGCCAGACGCTTTGGTTCGATCCGGTGACTCATACGGAGTGTGAAGTGGAACAGTGTCTGGACCGGGTTCTGCAATTGCGCCCGCACACCGCGCCTGTCCGCACCTGATTTTCCGGCCTCGCCGATGCTCATCTAAATTGAAATTTTCAATATCGAGCTAGTCCGGCAAAGCTGCTCTGAATACTTGGAAGTGGGTCAGGAGAGATCAATGGACATTGAAATGGAAATCGCTGATGATGGCTTTCTGCATCCAAAGGCGAATATCCGCACTGATGGAGATGGCAACCGCCTTGTGATAAAGGCGCGTGCTGCTCTTGGAAAACGCGTTGCCCCGAGGATCGAATTTCTTGGCTCTAACAACACTTTCATACTCCACGAAGGCGCGGTCATCAAAGCCGGGCACTATCGGATTTCAGGTGAAGGAAGCAAGATAGAGATCGGAGCTGGAACAACAATCAATGGCGCCTACTTTCTGTGTGATGGAGGAACTACGATCACCCTCGGTCACGATTGCCTTCTTTCGTACGGTATCGAATTTCGTACGACCGACGCCCATTCAATTCTGAACAGAGCATCGGGTGAGTTACTTAATCCGCCTGCAGACATTACGATAGGTGACCACTGCTGGATAGGAAAGGAAGTGTGCATCCTGCAGGGCGTTACGATTTGCGACAACGTCATCGTGGGAACACGTGCACTGGTTACCAAGTCTCATGATGTGCCGTTTTCGGCGCTGGCCGGCGTACCGGCAAGGCAGGTCAGCGAGAACGTTGAATGGCATCGCAGGCCCCCTAAACGTGAGCACCTTCCATAACGGCCAATATTCGCAGCTGCAGCTCTGTTCCATCAACGAATTAGGCGAAGACCCAGCCCATTAGTTTCATATGGAACCAATTTTGGTGTTGTGGTAGACTTCCTGAATGAGTAGCGAAAATCGAAACAACAGGTATCATGACGCGCCACGAGCGGCTGATTTCACCATCGACCAGGCGTGGGATTCCTATTCTGCGGTAGAGCATGACCGATGGGATCGCCTGTTTCGCCGCCAGCGCGAGATTGCCAAGGGTCGCGCCTGCGAGACGGCGCTGACGGCGATGGCAGATCTGGAGCTGTCGGCCTCTGGCATTCCGCATATGGGCGAACTTTCCGACAAGCTGGAGAAGCTGACCGGGTGGCGGGTGGTTCCGGTCGCTGAACTCGTGCCGGACGAGGTCTTTTTTGATCATCTGGCTAACCGCCGCTTTCCGGCAGGGGCCTTTATTCGGCCGGAAGAGGAGTTCGACTACCTTCAGGAACCCGACATCTTCCACGATATCTTTGGCCATGTGCCGATGCTGGCCAATCCGGTTTTCGCCGACTTCATGGAGGCCTATGGCAAGGGCGGCCAGCGGGCCATGCAGCTCAACCAGTTGCATAATCTGGCTCGGCTCTATTGGTACACGGTCGAGTTTGGCTTGATCCGCGAAGCAGGCGGCCTGCGCATCTATGGCGCCGGCATTCTCTCCAGCCCCAACGAGACCGTATTCGCGCTGGAAGATGACAGCCCAAACCGGGTCGCCTTCGACCTGCAGCGCATCATGCGCACCAAATATATCATCGACGATTTCCAGCAGACCTATTTCGTGATCGACAGCTTCGATGCATTGCTGGATGCCTGCTACCAGGATTTCGGCGGCGTCTATGATGAGGTGAAAAGCAAGCCGGACATCGAGGCACACGAAACCGTGTCGGAGGACGGGCTGATCCAGCGTGGATCGCTCGACTATTTCCGCAAGAAGGCCCAAGTCTAGCCAACGCTAAGGGCGAGGATACGGCTGGTCTGGGCATAGGGCAGGCCGCTCTCGGCCCGCCAGTGATTGAAGGCCGCCTGCACTTTCTTCAGTGCGGATTTGGATTTGGCCTCTGGCTTGTCCAGCACCTCTTCCCGGACCAGGGCGCAGCAAACATCGCGGGACGTGATCCAGGCATCCCAGCCTGAGAAGCGCAGGAAATACTGCCCTGTCGCCCCGCCAAGGCGGGAGCCGTTTGTGTTCAGGTGAGCGAGAAGGCCGGCCTGGTCGTCAGCTGGCCACTGTCTCAGGAACGCGCCGAAGCTGCCATGTTCCTTGGCGGTGTCTGCCACGAATTTCGCATTCTCAAGCGTCGCCTTGATCTTCTGGCCATTGCGCACGATGCGCGTATCCGAGACGAGCTGGCCCAGCATCTCGTCGCCAAGGAAGGCGAGCCTGTTCGGATCGAAGCCCTCGAAGGCCGCTTCAAACCCGTCCCATTTCGCGTCGATGACTTTCCAGTTGAACCCGGCATTGAACACGCAGCGCGTCATCGTGGCGAGGTAACGATCATCGGGCACCTTCTTCAGGGATTTTGCCTGATGGGCATTCTGCGACATCTCCAGAACAGCGGCGCGACCTCCATGATGCTGCGCGGCGAAATCGATGATGCGATCAAAAGGATTCATCTGTCAGGCCTCCCATGAGCAGTCTGTCACAAGGCCCGGAAATGTCTAAGAGTCTTGACCCCATAGGGAAAAGCAGGGATCGCTGGGGAATGCATTATGTCCCCCGAATTCTCGTCACCGGCGGCGCCGGATTCATCGGCTCTTTCCTGTGCGAGCGCCTGCTCGATACGGGCGCAGAAGTGCTCTGTGTCGATAATTTCTTCACGGGCCGCCGAACCAATGTCGCGCACCTGCTCGACAATCCGCGTTTCGAAGTGATGCGCCATGACGTGACCGTGCCGCTCTTTGTCGAAGTCGACCAGATCTACAACATGGCCTGCCCGGCGAGCCCGGTACACTACCAGTTCGATCCGGTTCAGACGACCAAGACCAGCGTGCATGGCGCCATCAACATGCTGGGCCTGGCCAAGCGGACCCGCGCGAAGATCCTTCAGGCCTCGACGTCTGAAGTTTATGGCGATCCGGAAATCCATCCCCAGACCGAGGATTATTGGGGCAATGTGAACCCGCTCGGCCCGCGCGCCTGTTATGATGAAGGCAAGCGCTGCGCGGAGACCTTGTTCTTCGACTATTACCGCCAGCACAAAGTCCAGATCAAGGTCGCGCGGATTTTCAACACGTATGGACCGCGCATGCATCCGAATGATGGGCGGGTGGTGTCCAATTTCATCGTTCAGGCGCTGAAAGGTGAAGACATCACGCTCTATGGCGATGGCGAGCAGACCCGCAGTTTCTGCTATGTGTCTGATCTGGTCGATGGTCTTGTCCGGCTGATGAACACGGGTGACGATGTGACGGGGCCGATCAATCTCGGCAACCCGGGCGAGTTCACCATCCGCCAGCTGGCCGAGAAGATCATCGAGATGACCGGCGCGCGATCCAAATTGATCCACAAACCTCTGCCGCAGGACGATCCCCGCCAGCGCCAGCCGGATATTACCCGCGCTCGCGAAACGCTGGACTGGGCCCCGACGATTGCGCTGGAAGAAGGCCTCAGGCCGACGATTGCGTATTTCGAGGAAGAAGTCCGGGCAATGCTGGGTTAGGTCGCGTGGAAGGTCTTTGCTGTCGCTTCGGTCATTTACCGCTTCAAATCGCTCCATTGGAGCGATTTGCGCGCCCAGGGCGCACCAGCAGAAAATGGTGGGCCCGGCAGGATTTGAACCCGCGACCAAACCGTTATGAGCGGTCCGCTCTAACCAACTGAGCTACAGGCCCCAACCGCCTGTTTTAGCGTGCTTCTTTGCCTTGGCAATGAGCTGTCTGTGCCAATGAAGCGAGTTTCCGTCGTGATTTCTGGCAGACGAGTTGCATGGTGTGTCGCCAACACTTAGACGAAAGGTTGGGGACGATGACAGGAGTTTCAAACTTCATGCAGGGCCGTTCAAAGCGGATTCTGGTAACGGGTGGCGCCGGTTACATCGGATCGCACACCTGTGTCGAGCTGCTGAGACGGGGATATACCCCTGTTATTGTCGACAATTTCGTCAATTCGAGCCTGGCAGCCGTCGACCGGATTTGCCAGATCAGTGGGGCGAACGACGTACCGGTCATCGAGGCCGATATTCGCGACACGGGCAGCATGACCCGGATACTGCGCGAATATGACTGTTCCGCGGTGATCCACTTTGCCGGTCTGAAGGCTGTGGGCGAATCCACGGCCCAGCCGCTCGATTATTACAGCAATAATGTGCATGGCTCGCTCAGCCTGCTGGAGGCGATGAAGCAGGCCGGGGTCGGCCATATCGTATTCTCGTCTTCGGCCACGGTCTACGGAACGCCGCACTTCCTGCCCTATACCGAAAGCCATCCGCTGGCCCCGACCAATCCCTATGGCATGACCAAATATGCGGTCGAGCTGATGCTGAACGACCTTGTCGCCTCGGGCGCCGGGATCAATGCCGGTATCCTGCGCTACTTCAATCCGATCGGCGCGCACCCGACCGGCCTGATCGGCGAGGACCCGAATGGTGTGCCGAACAATCTGATGCCGTTCGTAGCGCAGGTGGCCGTTGGCCGCCGCCCGCATCTCAACGTGTTTGGCAATGATTATGACACGCCCGATGGCACCGGCGTGCGCGACTATATCCATGTCGTGGATCTGGCCGAAGCCCATATCGTCGCGCTTGAGAAGCTGCTCGACAGCCCGGACAGCTTTACAGTCAATCTCGGGTCCGGAAATGGCTATTCGGTCCTGGATGTCGTGAAGGCATTCGAGAAGGCCAGCGGCCGGGATATCCCGCTCGAATTCGCCGCCCGCCGCCCCGGCGACCTGCCAGCCTATTGGGCCGACCCGACCCATGCGATGGAACTTCTTGGCTGGAAGACCCGTTTGACGCTGGAAGACATGTGCCGAGACCAATGGGCCTGGCAGAGTGGAAATCCGGAAGGGTATCCGCAACGCGAAGTGGGAGCCGCCTGACGCAGGTTTGACACAATGCGCTGGTAGCCATCGGTCTCGATCAATAAACCGAGGAGACCTCATGCGCATTTTCCGGAATCTGTTCATCGCATCCAGTGCCATTGCCCTGGCAGGAACCCTGTCTGCCTGTGCGCAGATGCCGTCCCAGTCGGTTCCAAGCGGGACAAGCCAGATGACCTATCACCCCAATTCGATCCAGCCTGAAACCACGCTCGACATTTCGGCCAATGCCAAGGTCAAGCGGTCGCCAGACATTGCCTACATCACCGCCGGTGTGAATGAGGAAGCCGAAACGGCTGTTGCGGCCATGGCGGCGCAGGCGAAGGCAATGACCAGCATGATGAATGCGCTGAAGGCGGCCGGCATTGCCGACAAGGACATGCAGACCTCCAATCTCTCCCTCAACCCGGTCTATGATTATGTCGAGGAAACGGACCGCAGCGGCCGCCGCAGTGGCAAACAGGTTCTGCGCGGCTATTCGGCCTCCAACCAATTGACCGTGAAAGTGACCAATCTCGATACGCTCGGAGAAACGCTGGACAGTCTGGTCGCCGCCGGTGGCAACACGTTTTCCGGTCTGAACTTCGCGCTGGAAGATGCGAGCGAGGCGCGCGATGAAGCCCGGCGCAAGGCGGTGACCGATGCCACGGCGCGCGCAGAACTCTATGCCGACGCCGTAGGCATGCGGGTCTCGCGTATCATCAATATTTCTGAAAGCGGCGGCTTCGAGCCATCCCCGGCCCCGATGGGGCGGATGATGGCGATGAGCGAATCCGCCGATATGGCGTCGACCCCGATTTCCGGGGGCGAGATCAGTTATTCGGCGATGGTCAACATCCAGTTCGAGCTGACCAAGTAATCTGATCAGACATAGCCTTCAGCAAGAAGGTCCTTCAGGTCCACAATCCCGACCGGGCGTCCATCTTCGACCACAAAGGCGTTGGAGATGCGATGCTCGGTCAGCCGCTTGATGACCGCTGACATCCGTTCATCCGGAGAGATGGTCCGCGGAGAAGGCGTCATGATGGATTCGGCATTGCCCGCGAGCTTTCCCGCCAGCATGGCGCGGCGAAGGTCTCCATCGGTCACCATCCCTATCAGGCACCCGTCTTTATCGAGTACCGCGACGCAGCCTTTGCGCCCTTCCGAAATCGCCATGATGACTTCGTGGAGGTCACCCTCGGCCGGGACGCTGGGAACAGGGTCGCGATGGCCAGCCAGGTAATCTGCGGCGGTCTGGAGCGACCGGCCGAGCTTGCCGCCGGGATGCCGGAAGCCAAACTCTTCCCGAGAGAAGCCACGCCGGGCCATCAGGACAATTGTGAGCGCGTCGCCGAGGGCGAGCGACATGGTGGTCGATGAGGTCGGCGCCAAGCCATTCGGGCACGCCTCATCCACGATCGGCAGGGCCAGCAGGACGCTTGAATGGCGTCCGAGCGTGGAGTCCGGGGCACGGGTCATGCCGATCACGGGCACCTTGTTTCCACGGCAATATCTCAGCAAATCGACGAGTTCGCGGCTTTCTCCGGAATAGGAGATCGCGATCACCACCGAGCCGGGAACGACCATGCCAAGATCGCCATGACTGGCTTCGGTCGGATGAAGGAAAAAGGAAGGTGTCCCCGTCGAGGCGAGACTGGCAGCGATCTTCTGGCCAATATGTCCTGACTTCCCGACGCCTGCGACGATGACGTGACGGTCAGTGCCCATGATCAGGTCCGCCGCGCGGTCAATCGACTCATCGAGGCCGGCTTCGAGTTGCTCCAGCGCATTCCGCTCAATCCGGATGACGTTCCGGGCTAGGTCGAGGTCGCGTTCAAAATTCAATTTCCAAGCTCCTGATATGCACCCCGCGTTCTGGGTCAGGAGTCTCGGGCTGACAAGCCATAAAGTCGGGATATCCGCATGTGGGTATCGCCAATGGGCAGCAAGGGCTTACTTGGCCAGGCCCATTTGGCGGGCTTCATATTCCGAAACGCTCATGATGTGGGTTTCAGGCTGTACGAAGGGCTCTACAGGCGTTTCCATCTTCGCATGTTCGGCCCGTTCCGGTTCCGGAGCGGGGGCCGGCTCGGCATCAACCGCTTCGGGCTCATCGTCGTCACTGCCGCCTTCGGCGATGATCACGCTGATCCGCTTGCCATTCAGCATCGGCTCGGCGGCATCATTCGGATGGACGGGCTGAAGCACACCCGCGAAGGCGAGCTGGGTATCGTGTGCTGGATCGTTCAGGGTCGTGAACGCCGCTTCGACCAGGTCTTCGACATGGGCGTTGCGGGAACGGGACGTATTGCCCCCCAGCATGATCGCAATGATGCGATCTCCGTCGCGCTTGGCAGACGTCATCAAATTGAAGCCCGAAGCGCGCGTATAGCCGGTCTTGATGCCATCCACGCCCGCAACTTCGCCGAGCAATTCATTATGGTTCTTGTAGGTGCGGCCGGCCCACTGGAAGCTTTTGGAGGAGAAGTAGTGATAATAGTCGGCATGATCGGTCAGCATGGCGTCGGCCAGGATGGCCAGGTCGCGCGCCGTGGTCAGCTGCTGGCTGTTGGGCAGCCCGGACGCATTCATGAAGCGCGTATTCTCCATGCCGAGTGATTTGGCTTTCACGGTCATCAGCTGGGCGAAGCGGCTTTCGGTGCGCCCGAGGCGCTCAGCCACGACGACGGCAACATCATTTGCAGACTTGGTGACCAGCGCGCCGATGGCGTCGCGTACGGTCATGGTGGAGCCGGTGCGGAGCTTGAGGTTCGAAGGAGGCTGGCTGGCGGCGTGGCGGGAGACCACAAGGCGCTCGTCCAGCGAGACCTCGCCCGCCTTCAGCGCGTCGAACAGCATATAGAGGGTCATCACCTTGGTGAGAGAGGCCGGATAGCGCGCCTCATCGGCGTTGCGGGCATGAAGCACTTCATGCGTGTCCGCATCGATCACGATGGAGGCGTATTTCTCGGCGTGAGCAGATTGGGCAAACAGGCCTGCCGCCATCAGCGCCACCGCTATAGTGAGTGCTTTCAGGACAGGTGGTAGCGTGAGCCGCATCTTGTTCTCTCCAAAAATGAGTTAACCCCGAGCCCCGAGGTCTAAACTAGAGTCCGTCAAATCGGTTGACCACATCTTAACGCAGGCCCCAGCCTCACAAATCTGTAATCAGGTTTCAAGCTTTGCAATTTTCATGCGAATTTAAAAATGCTGCGCCGCACAATAATTGTTGCAAATGCTCATATTTTACGCTACGTTAGGGCATCCAGCGTGAAAGGATCCTCCCCATGGCAACAGCTAAAAAGACCGCTCCCAAGTCTTCTCCGAAAGCCAAAGCGGAAGCCCATGTGGCCGATTCCGCAACCAAGATGATTGATGAAGGCGTAGAGCAAATGACAGGTATGGCAGGCAAATTCGGTAACTATGCTGAAGGCGGTATGAAAGCCTTCGCAGAGCAGGCCGCTTCTTCTTCCGAAGTGATGCGCACGATCGGTGCCCGCAACATGGATTTCTTCGCGCGCACGCTTGAGCAGGGCGTTGAAGCGACCCAATCGCTGACCAGCGCGAAAGACCCGCGCCAGGCGATGGAGATCCAGTCCGGTTTCGCCAAGAACCTTCTCTCCGCCTACACGTCCGAAGTCAGCGCACAGGCAGAGCTCTGCATGTCCGCATGGCGCAATGCAGCCAAGCCGTTCATGGCGTTCGCAGGCAAGTAAGTTTCGCTGTTTCCCGGTCGTGCTAGCGGGCTGGGGCGTAGAGTGGCGTAGACAGTTTTGAGCCGGGCCTGTTTGGCCCGGTTCTTTTTTTGCCAGGATGGCACAGATAGCGCTGGCGAAATGGACAGGTCTGATCCTACATACAGCCCATGAGCGACTTTCTTGATTTCCAGGCCCTCACCCGGCCCAAATCGCCGAACACCTTTCTTCTGGCCCCGGCCGGGTTTGCCGACCAGGCGGGCCCCGATGAGGCAGGCCCGGTTTTTGACTGCAGTCCCGAGAACCTGTTCGGTCAGGTCGAGGCCCTTGTGGCCATGCGCAAGGACTGGCAGCTGAAGGCCCTCGACGCCCAGACCGGCCGCATCAGCTTCATCGCGGTGTCGAAACTGTTCAAGTTCAAGGATGACATCGACGTGGCGATCCTGCCGGTTGATGGTAAATCCACCCTCGCCATCTATTCCGCATCCCGCGTCGGCTATAGCGATCTGGGCGCAAACGCGAAGCGCGTGAAAGAGATTCTTGCCAGTCTCAAGGTGACCTGAATTCAGGCAGTTTGTGCTTTTGCCGTGCATCCGCTCTTCAAAGTCGGGCAAGAACGTATATCTTGGTAACTATGAGCGGCGACCTGAATCATTCCAGCATGGATCCAGCACGGTTGAACAAGCCGGGATCCGGCAACCCACCGGGGGGCGGGCAGACCGGTGATGATGACGGAACCAATTTTGGCCTGTCCACGCAAACGCGTGTGCGAACCAAGAAACCGTCGCTCTATCGTGTGCTCCTGTTGAATGACGATTACACGCCGATGGAGTTTGTCGTTTACGTCCTGGAACAATTCTTCAATCGTTCCCGGGAACAGGCCACGCGCATCATGCTTCATGTCCACCAGAAGGGCGTGGGGCTATGCGGCGTCTATACTTACGAAGTGGCCGAAACAAAGGTCGCGCAGGTATTGGACCTTGCCAAACGCCATGAACATCCTCTCCAATGTGTCATGGAGAAAGAAGACTAGAAACACTCACCCCGGAAGGCCAGTCACTTGCCACGCTTGTCCCCCTCCTTAGAGACCGCACTCGAAAAGGCCCTGACGTTCGCATCAGAGCGTGATCATGAATACGCCACACTGGAACATTTGCTTCTGGCGCTGACGGAAGATGAGCATGCCCGCGAGGTGATGGGTGCCTGCAAGGTCGACATTGAAGCGCTCAGTGCCGACCTCAGCCGGTACATTGATGAAGAACTCTCCAGCCTGACAGTCGACGAAGGCGAAGGCCGCGTGCAGCCGACGGCTGCGTTCCAGCGTGTTGTCCAACGCGCCATCCTTCATGTCGAAAGCTCGGGCCGGGATGAAGTGACCGGCGCGAACGTGCTGGTCTCGATCTTCTCCGAACGCGAAAGCCACGCTGCCTACTTCCTGCAGGAGCAGGACATGACCCGGTATGACGCGGTGAATTTCATCTCGCATGGCGTGGCCAAGCAGCCCGGCATGTCACGACCGTCCAGCCCGCGCGGCGCGGAGGCCTCGGAAGAGGAGCCGGTCAAGCAGGGTCACGAGGCGCTCGACGCTTACTGTGTGAACCTCAATGACAAGGCGCGCTCCGGCAAGATCGACCCGCTGATCGGCCGCGATATGGAAGTGAACCGCTGCATCGAGGTGCTCTGCCGCCGCAGCAAGAACAATCCGATCCTTGTCGGCGATCCCGGCGTGGGCAAGACGGCGATTGCCGAAGGCCTCGCCAAGAAGATTGTCGATGGCGAAGCGCCGGAAATCCTGGACGAAGCCGTCATCTGGTCGCTCGACATGGGCGCCCTGCTGGCCGGCACGCGCTATCGGGGCGATTTCGAAGAACGCCTCAAATCCGTGATGAAGGAACTCGAACAGCAGGAAAAAGCCATCCTGTTCATCGACGAGATCCACACCATCATCGGCGCCGGGGCGACTTCTGGGGGTGCGATGGATGCCTCCAACTTGCTGAAGCCTGCGCTCCAGTCCGGCGGCCTGCGGTGCATGGGGTCGACGACCTTCAAGGAATACAAGCAGCATTTCGAAAAGGACCGCGCCCTGTCGCGCCGGTTCCGCAAGATCGATGTGGTTGAGCCGACTGTTCCGGACACAATCAAGATCCTGACGGGCCTGAAATCCCGCTTCGAGGATTTCCACGGCCTGCGCTACACCAATGACGCCATCAAGTCTGCGGTGGAACTCTCGGATCGTTACATCACTGACCGGAAACTGCCAGACAAGGCAATTGACGTGATCGACGAGGCGGGCGCCGCGCAATGGTTGCTGCCAGCGGCCAAGCGCAAGAAGACAGTGGGCCAGAAGGACATCGAGGCGGTCGTGGCTAAGATTGCCCGCATTCCCCCCAAACAAGTGTCCACCGACGATGCGGCTGCGCTCAAATCACTTGAGACAGACCTGCAGCGGGTCGTGTTTGGTCAGAATGACGCCATCACGGCACTCTCTGCGGCGATCAAGCTGGCTCGCGCTGGCCTGCGTGAACCGAACAAGCCGATTGGCTCGTACCTGTTCACAGGCCCGACCGGCGTCGGCAAGACCGAAGTCGCCAAGCAGCTCGCCTCCATCATGGGCGTCGAGATGCTGCGCTTCGACATGTCGGAATACATGGAGCGGCACACGGTTTCCCGTCTGATCGGCGCGCCTCCGGGCTATGTCGGTTATGATGAGGGCGGCCTGCTGACCGATGGCGTGGACCAGCACCCGCATTGCGTGCTGCTGCTCGACGAAATCGAGAAGGCCCATCCGGACCTGTTCAACATCCTGCTTCAGGTCATGGATAATGGCACGCTGACGGATGCGAATGGCCGCAAGGTCGACTTCCGCAATGTCATTCTGATCATGACGACCAATGCCGGGGCTTCGGATGCCTCGAAGAACTCGATCGGCTTTGGCCGCGGCAAGAAGGATGACGAGCAGGAAGAGGCGCTCAAGCGTCTGTTCACGCCGGAATTCCGCAACCGCCTGGATGCAACGATCACATTCGGCGGCCTGACGCCGGAGATCATTGATCGCGTGGTCGAGAAGTTCATCCTCCAGCTCGAAGTCCAGCTGGAAGATCGCAACGTCTCCATCGAGATCACCAAGGCGGCGCGCGACTGGCTCGCCAAACGTGGCTTCGATCCCGATATGGGCGCCCGGCCACTGGCCCGGACGATCCAGGAACACGTCAAGAAGCCGATGGCGGAAGAGCTCCTGTTCGGCTCGCTCCAGAAGGGCGGCGTGGTCAAGATCGACATTGACAAGAAAGATGAGGAAAAGCTCGGCTTCAAATATGTCGCCGAGAAGCCGAAGAAGAAAAAGCCTGTCGCCAAGAAAGGCTCTGCCGAAGAGCCCGCCTGAGGTCTTGGCACATAGTCTGCAGAAAAACCCGCAACCATTGTTGCGGGTTTTTTTGTGCGTGTTGCCAGGGCGCAAATGCAAAATCGCCTTCAGCCCTTGCTGGAAGTGACTGAATTCAGGAGATGATATGAGCGAGGCAGCTTTTACCACGAGCCCGGCGATCTCCGCTCCGGCCAAAAAGACGGCGCGTTTGGTCCATATTGACGGCGCGCGGGGCTATCTCCTCATCGCGATGTTCATCGCGCACTTCAATTTCACCCATTGGACGCCTGTCCTCAAATTTCACCACGGGAATTTTTCAGCGGTCTGGGATGGAGAATTCTTTGTCCTGTTGTCCGGCTTTGTGTGTGCGCTCTCGTATCTCAGAGCCTTCTCCAAGGGTGGGATGATCAGCTGCGAATTGGCGATCCTGAGGCGGTTGCGCTGGGTTTATCTCTATCAGGTCGTCGTCGCGCTTTCGATGCTCTACCTGTTCCTGTCGGCCTGGCCGATGAAGCTCGATGCTCTCTACGTGCCTGATCAGGACACGCCCTTGCTGGTGCAGACATTACAGGTCTTCACGTTTGCAAAGCAGCCGCTGTATCTGAACATCCTCATTCTCTACATGGCCCTGATGCTGTTCATTCCAGTCGGCCTGTGGCTGTTGGAAAAAAAGCGGACGGGACTGTACCTTGCCATTCTGGTCGCCTGCTGGCTGGTTGCGGCATTCGGCTGGGACAAGGCGCTGGTGACCTGGTTCCGTGTGAACGTGTTTGACACACGGCCCTATTTTGCACTGACCGGCACATTCAATCCCTTGTCTTATGCGGTCATTTTCTATGGCGGGTTCTATCTCGGCTACCTGTACAAGACGGAGGGCTGGAAGCGGTTCAAGTCCTCCATCCTGCCGCTGAGCTATCCGGCCTTTTACGCCGCGCTGGCGGTCTCGGCGGCTTTTGCGGTGGCGGGGCTCGGGCAGGATCTGCTCGGAGCGCCGGAATGGCTGGTTGAGCCGCAACGCACCACGATAACCATCGTGGGCCTGGTCAGCCTGACAGCCCTTTCATATCTCGTCTATTTCCTGCTGAACAAGGAAGACCTGCCAAGGCCGCTGTCCTGGTTCGGGACAGGTCTGGACGCCGTGCTCAGTTTTCCACCCCTCGTCACGGTCGGTCGCAATTCCCTGTTCGTGTATAGCGGTCATGTCGTGGTCGTGTTCCTGGCCAGCTATTTCATCGTATCCAGCGGTCTGGTGGGCAATCGCCCGATTATCGTTCTGGTCCAGTTCGTCACGCTGGCCATCCTGATGGGGGCGGCAGCCTTGAAGCAAAGATACCTTCCAGACCTGCCTTGACCCCGCGGTCCCGAAACGGGCTTGCCTTCCCGTGGGGAGGGCTCAGCACAATGGCCCGATAAAATCCTCGGGAGGGAATACATGTCGGGAACCATAGGCGGGGCGTGCGAGTCAAAATTCGCCGCCGTGAAGGAAGAATTCGAACGAAATTTCGCGGAGCGCGGTGAAGTTGGCGCATCGGTTTGCCTGTCGGTGAACGGCGAGACGCAGGTTGATCTCTGGGGCGGCATGGCCAATCCCGAAACAGGCGATGCCTGGCGTGAGGATACGATTTCCATCGTCTTTTCCTGTTCCAAGGCGGCGACCGCGCTGTGCGCCCATATCCTGATCGACCGGGGAGAGCTGAACCCCGAAGCGCTGGTCGCGGAATACTGGCCGGAATTTGCGAAGAACGGGAAAGAGAAAACGACCGTCCGCATGATGCTGAACCATGAAAGCGCACTGCCGACGCTGCGCGATCCGGTCCGGGCCGGCGGGTTCGAGGACTGGGACTACATGATCCGGCGGATGGAAGATGAGGAAGCCTTCTGGGAGCCGGGCACCCGCAATGGCTATCACATGATCAATTTCGGCTGGACGGTCGGTGAGCTGGTGCGCCGCGTATCCGGCAAGTCGCTCGGCACATTCTTCCGTGAGGAAGTGGCCGACAAGACGGGCGCGCGCTTCTGGCTCGGCCTGCCGGAAACGGAAGATGTCCACATCGCGCCAATCATTCCATATGCGCCGAAGCCGGACGATGTGCCGACCGAGTTCGCCATCAAGCTGATGACCGATCCGGACTCGATCCAGCACAAGAGCTTCATGAACAATGGCGGCTGGGACTTCAACAATCGCGCCTCGCAAGCGGCCGAGATCGGCGGCGGAGGCGGCCTGTCGAATGCGCGCGGACAGGTGGCGATGTACACGCCGCTCGCGCTCAATGATGGCACACTCGTCTCGTCTGATCGCCTGAAGGCCATGAGTATGGTGACGACGGCGACGCAGCGCGATGCCACCCTCCTGGTTCCGACCCGGTTCGGGCCGGGCTTCATGAAGTCCATGGACAATCGCGGGCTGAATGTCGGGCCTGGCACCAGCGTCATCATGGGCGAGCAGGCCTTCGGCCATGTCGGCGCGGGCGGCTCCATCGGTTTCGCCGACCCGGAGGTCGGCCTGGCGTTCAGTTACACGATGAACCAGATGGGCAGCGGCATTCTCGTCAATGACCGCGCGCAAAGCCTGATTGATGCGACCTACCGCGCGCTTGGCTATCGCACCAATGCACCGGGCGTGTGGGTGACATAGGCGCGGCCTGATCAGCCGTCGTCGCTCGCTTCGCCAATCCCGCCGACCTGGAGCGTGCCTTCCTTGGCGGCCTGCGCGCGGGCAACGCCTTCGCTGCGCGCCGGCGGGGCCATGATTTCCGGTGGGTCGGTTTCCTGCAGGTAGATCGTCCGGCTGGGAAACGCAAAGCCAGTGCCAGCCGTCTCGATGATATCCATCACGGCGACGGCAAACTCTTCCTTGATCGCCAGCCATTCTCCCCAATTCTTGGTGTGGGTGAATGTATAGATCAGGAAGTCGATGGAGCTGGCATTGAAACTGTCGACCCGCACAAACAGCGCGGCTTCCGGCGGTTTGGCGAACCGGTCATCATTCCAGAGCCAGGCCTCGATTTCGTCGCGGATGTATTTCAATTGATCCACGGTCGTGCGGTATTCCACGCCCACCACCCATTTGATGCGCCGGTGTGTCATGCGGGAGAAATTGGTCACGGCTGCATCTGACAGCGCGCTATTGGGAACATAGACCGGGCTCTTGTCGAACCGGCGGATCAGAGTCGAGCGGAAATTGATCTTCTCAACCGTGCCCTCGACGACGCCGTCCGCCTTGACCCATTCGCCGGGAACGAAGCGCTTCTCGGATATGATCAGCAGGCCGGAGATGAGGTTCTTGAACAAATCCTGCGCGCCGAGGCCGACGGCAATGCCGAGCACGCCCAGGCCAGCCAGCAAGGGCGCAATCTGAATGCCCCATTGCTCTGCTACAGCGCCGAGGCCCAACATGATGAGGATGATCTGCAGTGCCTTGACCATCCAGTCGACGGCGGCGGGCGACAGGGCGTCTCTCAGGCCCGCGAACAGGTATTCAAAGGCATGCACAGCGCGCGAGAGCGTCCAGAACACGGCGAGCGTGATGATCGAGCGCAGGATGCGGGTCGCGTAGACTTCTGCCTCGCCGGAAATATTGGTGACCTGCAGCGCGATATAGATACCGATGATGACCGGGACAATCTTGAGGGGCGTCGCGATGGACCGGACCAGCGCGTCGTCGAAACCGGACTTGGTGCCGGAAGCGAGGCGCATGATGGTCTTAACGACCAGCCGCGCGAACAGGCCGCGTATCATCAGGGCGATCATGATAATCACCACAGCAATGGTGATCTCGCCATAAGTCAGCCCATACGCCCCATCATTCCAGATATTGCCAATGAAGGTTGCGGACTCGCGCGCCCAGTCGGGGGCGTTCTGGTCAAGCCAGTTCGATGATTGCGTCAGGGCCATGCGGCGCTCCATGTTTCATCCGGTCGCGACCGGGCCTGTGGAGTGCCGTTTGCTAATCTGTGTTACGTGGCCTGTGAAGGGTTAGGGGTCAGCCCTTGATGTCGCGCCACTCGCCGGGGGCTAGGCCATCAAGCGTCCAGTCGCCGATCCGGGCCCGGATGAGGCGCAGCGTGGGATGCCCCACTGCGGCCGTCATGCGGCGGACCTGGCGGTTGCGGCCCTCAATAATAGTCAGCTCGATCCAGCTGTCCGGCACGGATTTGCGAAACCGGATCGGCGGGTCGCGGGGCCAGAGATCGCCGGGCTCATCCATCACGCGCGCCTTGGCCGGGGCGGTGCGCCCATCATTCAGGTCTACGCCCGAGCGGAGGGCCTGCAGTGCTGTCTCGTCCGGGATGCCCTCGATCTGGGCCCAGTAGATCTTGGCCATCTTGGCCTTCGGGTCGGAGATTCGCGCCTGCAGCTTTCCGTCATCGGTCAGCAGCAGCAGGCCTTCGCTGTCCCGGTCAAGCCGGCCAGCGGGATAGACACGCGGGATGTCCATATAATCCGACAGCGTTTCGCGCGAACTCGCCAGCGTGCTCTTGTCGGTAAACTGGGACAGGACATTGAACGGTTTGTTGAAGGCGACGAGGCGGGTCATTCGGTGGGGTCTTCCGGTAACAGGCCGAGCGCCGATGCGGCGGCAGGGGTCCGGATCCAGATCCAGTCGCCGATGCCTTCGCTGGTGCCACCCGGCTCATTGGTCTCGATCCAGCCCATCGCCTGATAGAAGGTCCGGGCCGTGGTGTTGGATGTATTGCACTTCAGCGACAGGGCACTGCCATAGCGCATCATGGTGGCCACCATCAGCGACCGGCCAATGCCGTTGCCTTGATAATCGGGGTCGATGAAGAAGTGGTGCAGGAAATGGTCCGGATCCCAGACGCTGGAAAAGCCGACCGGGCGATCGTCCTTTTCAGCAATCAGAATGCTCTCGCCTTCGGTCTGGCGGTCGAACTCGGCCACATCAACGCGCTCGATGCCGGCCAGCGGGAACACGTCCCGGCTGGCACGGTAGAGGATGCTGGCAAGGGCCTCCCGGTCTGATGCCATACCCTCCCGGATCACGCGTTCACGACCTCATGCAGTGATTTCAGCGTGCTCAGCAGGCCCTCGGCCGAGGAAAGCGGCAGACAGCTCGGTCCGTCACACAGCGCCTTGTCCGGATCGGTGTGGAATTCGAGGAAGACCCCATCCGCGCCGGCAGCAATCGCGGACTTTGCAATGATGGCCACGCCCTCGCGGCGACCGCCCGTGGACGCGCCGCCCGTGCGTGGGTCTGCGCCCGGCAGCTGGACGGCATGGGTCGCGTCGATGGTGACCGGGCAGCCGAGTTTCTGCATTTCCGGAATGCCCAGCATGTCGACGACCAGATTGTTGTACCCGAAGCTGGAGCCGCGCTCGCACAGGATCACGCCGACATCTGCGGCTTCACCAATCTTGGAAACAATGTTCTTGGTATCCCACGGCGCGATGAATTGGGCTTTCTTGACCTGGATGATGCCGCCAGCGGCTGCGGTGGCCTTGGCGGTGGCGACGACGAGGTCGGTCTGGCGGCACAGGAAGGCCGGGATCTGGACGATGTCGGCCACGTCTGCGACGGCTTCGGCCTGGTCGGCTTCATGCAAATCGGTACAGATCGGCACGCCCAGCTTGGCCTTGACGCTCGTGAGCAGTTTCAGGCCGTCTTCGAGGCCGGGGCCGCGAAAGGACTTGATCGAGGAGCGGTTCGCCTTGTCGAAGCTCGCCTTGAACACATAGGGCAGGCCCAATTGTTCGCAGATGCGTTTCAGTTCGCTGCCGACCTCCATTGCGAGGCCTTCATCTTCCAGCACGTTGAGGCCGGCAATCACTGAAAGCGGCTTGCCTGCGCCGATAGTCCAGCCGGATGTCTTGTGGGTCAGCGTGTTCATGGGGATCACTCCGTTTTCGCGTTCGCCAGCAAATAACGCTGTTTCGCGCAAAAGGTAACCCGGTCCGTTCAGGCTGTCTCCGAATACAAAGAAGCCGCCCTCTGGGGCGGCTTCCGTGAGTCCTCGGGACCCAACAAAGTCTGGCAGCGTTTCAGCGTGCCTTCAAATATCTCTATGCGCCGACAGGAGGCTGCTCCGGCCGGGCACCACAGGATATAAACTTGTTGATCCCTCTGGTTTTCTCACTCGACATGAATCACCTCCTTTCAAGCGTGCAACAGGCACGGACTTTGTCCAGAACCATCCCGGACGAATCAGAGTTAAGCATGATTTGCGCCATTACAAAGTTAACTTCAGGGCTTTTTTGAACGACATTTTCATGACGCATGAAAAACGCCCGGACGACGGGGCCGGGCGCTCTCTGTTTTCTGATTTTGGGCCAGACTAGTCGTAGGCGAGGGCACCGACGACCAATCCGATGATTGCGCCGGTTGCGACTGATGCCAGGATGGCGTCACCGCTATGATGGTCGCGGACCCAGTAATGTCCGGGCGGCGGGGCGTAGAGGCCATAGGTGGAGTAATTCGTGATGTAGACCGTCTGGTGATGCGGCCGATACCAGCCGCCCACATGGTAGGGCGGGACATAGCCCTGGCGATAATAGGGGCCGTAGGCGCGGCTGTAGCGGACATAATTGTGCCGCGGCGGCGCATAGTAACGATGGGCGCGCGGCGGAGCGCGGTAAACAGGGCGCGGCGCCGGTCGGTAATGAGGCCTCTGGGCATGATGGCCACTATTGTAGTTGCGATTATTGGAATGACCTTTGTTGTAGCCGCGATTGCCACGATTGTAGTCGCCGCGATGATCATTATCGCGGCGTCCACGGTCTCTGTGGTCACGGTCTCCGCCTCGCTGGCCGCCATCATGGTAGCCGCCGCTGCGATTGTGATCGCCGCGCCCCCGTTCCGCATAGGCGGCGGGAGCAGCCAAGAGGCCGAGCGTGGCCGTACTGGCGATCAGGGTGGTAAGGGTCTTGAACAGGTTCATGGCGGGCAAAGCCTCCGACTTGGGGCCCAGACGGACGCATCCGCATGGGCGAAACCAGATCCCGCAGAGTGCGGGCTTATGACAGTGACGCTAGTCTTGCGGGGCTGAACTCTCGCTGAACGCCGTGTTAAGGAAACTCCATGGCTGAGTTCGGGGACATCCGTATCAATGACGAGCTGACATTGCCCGCCTGGGAAGTGTCAGAAGCATTCGTGCGCGCGTCCGGGCCGGGCGGGCAGAATGTGAACAAGGTGTCGACTGCCGTGCAGCTGACCTGGCATGTCGAGGCCTCTTCCCTGCCGCCGGACGTGAAGGCGCGCTTCGCCAAGCTCTATGCCAACCGGATCACCAAGGATGGCCGCCTGATGCTGGAGGCGTCCGAGCATCGCAGCCAGGCCCTGAACCGGGAGGCCGCGCGCAAGCGCCTTGCAGACATGATCCTGCGGGCGAGCCGCAAGCCGAAGCGGCGCATCAAGACCAAGCCGACCTATGGCAGCGTGAAGCGCCGGATCGCGACCAAGAAGCGCCGGGGCGAGATCAAATCTCTGCGCGGCAATGTCGATCCGACGGACTAGGGCGCGCTAGCAGCAGCCACCCACCGGCGCGGGGCCGCTGGCGTCCTGCGTCTCTGTGAACACGTCCGGCGCAGCGCAGCCGGGAAAGACGCCGAAATGGGTCTTGCCATCGCCGACCACATCGAAGAAGGGCGCAAAGCGTGTCTCCATCAGCATGGCGAGCGTGTTGCCGCAGACCGGGAAGACCCGGCCGGCTTCAATCTCATGCTCCGCATCCAGAATGAAGACGCGCTCCATGCCTTCGACACCGCCCTTATAAATGACGGCCTGGCCATAATCCTCGCAAGCCGTCTCCAGCCCGCCCAGCTTCATCAGGCGCGCGGTGACCGAGGCAAAGCGGATTGGCTCGACCTTGGCCTTCAGGTTCGGGTCGATGATGGCAAGGCGGCGATGGCTGACCACGCGCGGATCGGCAAAGCCCGCCGCCATCGCGATGGCTTCATAATCGTTCCAGTAGAGGGCGCCCGACAGGCATTCGCCATAGAGGATGGGATCGTCGATCAGCTCCTGCGGAATGCGCCGGTCGGCATAGACGTCCGAGAAATAGAGTTCCCCGCCGGGCTTCAACAGGCGGTGGGCCTGCCGGAAGACTTCCGGCTTGTCCGTGCAGAGATTGATGACACAGTTTGAAATGATGAGGTCAAAGGAATTGGGCTCAAGATCAAGCTCGCCGAGCTTCTCCAGTTCGCCTTTCACAAAGCGCGTATTGGGCGTGTCATAGCCAAATTGCTCGGCATGCCAGGCCTCGTGTGCGCGGGCGACGTCCAGCTGCTCATCCGTCATGTCGACACCGGTGACGTGGCCGGTCGGACCAACCAGCTTGGCAAGGGCGAACACATCGCGTCCGGCGCCGCTGCCGAGGTCCAGGACTTTCAGGCCTTCCAGCGCGGCCGGAATGGCAAGGCCGCAGCCATAATATTTCGCGGCCACGTCATCATGCACGGCGGCAAGGGCGGCAGAGACATGGGCTGGCGGGCGGGACTCCGTCGTGCAGGCGTCGGTCTTGAGATCGGACGAGCTGGTCAGGGTTTCCCCGTAATAGGTCTTCACCACATCCTGCATCTGGTTCATGTCGATCTCCGTATTGACTGCGCCCGACCCTAGGGGGCGCGCAGGCGCGTTTCCAGTCACGGATGTGTGTGGACTGCGCTAGCCCTTCTTGTTCGGCTTGCCCTTGTAGGGGCCTTTGCCGTGCGGCTTGCGGGCGCCATCGGCCTTGTCGGCATAGGGGTTCTTGCCCTGCCGGACGAACAGGCGAATCGGCACGCCGTGCATGTCGAACGCATCGCGCAGATTGTTGATCAGATACCGCTTGTAGGTCTCCGGCATCTGGTCACCGCGCGAGGCGATCAGCACGAAGGTTGGCGGGCGCGCCTTCATCTGGGCCATGTAGCGCGGCTTGATGCGCTTGCCCTGAACGCTTGGCGGCGGGTGGCGCTCGACCGTGTGGCGCAGCCAGCGATTGAGGTCGCCGGTCTTCACCCGTGCGGTCCAGTCCTGATAGACTTTCGCGACGGCGGGCATCAGCTTGTCGGTATGCCGACCCGTCAGGCCGGACAGGAAGACCACCGGCGCGCCGCCCGCATTTGGCATCAGCCGATTGGCGAGGTCGCGGATGTGCTTGGCGGCTTCGTCAGGCTTTTTCACCGTGTCCCATTTGGAAATGACCAGCACGACACCGCGGCCTTCGCGCAAGGCGAGGTCGGCAATCAGCAGATCCTGCTTTTCCATCGCCTCATGCGCGTCCATGACGAGTGCGATGATGTCGGCATATTTCAGCGAACGGATCGTCTCGCCGGTCGACATGCGTTCAAGGCGCTCCTGCACCTTGCTCCTGCGGCGCAGGCCCGCCGTGTCGACGAGCCGGATGCGGCGGCCTTCCCATTCCCAGTCGATGGAAATGGAGTCGCGCGTGATGCCGGCTTCTGGGCCTGTCAGCAGGCGGTCGGATTGCAGCAGCTGGTTGATCAGGGTGGACTTGCCGGCATTCGGGCGGCCGACAATGGCCAGCTTGATGGGCTTGTCATCCTTTGGCGGCTCGGGCGCCACATCCACATCGGCGGCCTCGATGGCCGCGACGAGATCGTCATCGGAGACGCTGAGATCGTCAATATCGATATGGGCGAGCTTCTCGATAATGTCCTCGGCCGCGCGCGGATCATAGTCCGGCTCGGCTACCTGCAGGGCGAGTTCAAAAGCTTCCTCGCCGAGCGCCTGCCGGATCGCTTCGTAGAGTTCGGCCATGCCCTCGCCATGCTCGGCGGACAGTCCGACCGGCTCGCCGAGGCCGAGCGACCAGGCATCCATTACGCCGACAGTGCCCTGCTTGCCTTCGGCCTTGTTGGCCGCCAGCACGATCGGGATGTTCGCCTTGCGGAGCAGGGCGGCAAAATTCTCGTCTTCCGGCGTCACGCCAACGCGCGCATCAATCAGGAAGAGGGCCAGCTCTGCCTCGGCAATGGCGGCCTCGGTCTGTTGCCGCATACGGGATTCGAGACTGTCATCATAGGACGTCTCATACCCGGCCGTGTCGATCAGGATCAGCGGCAGGGAGGCCAGATAGCCTTCCGCCTGTTTCCGGTCGCGCGTAACGCCCGGCTGGTCATCGACCAGCGCGATCTTCTTGCCGACGAGGCGGTTGAACAGGGTCGACTTGCCCACATTGGGGCGTCCGACAATGGCGAGTTTCAAAGGCATGGCGGGGCCTGCTCCAATGCGTTCAGGCGAGGCGCGCCAGCCCGGCGCAGCCTGTTACTGAATCGCAACCAGTTTTGCATCATCGGTCAGCAGGAAGACTTTGCCCTGCACGGCGATGGGTTCGATATATGTTGTATCCTTGACGTTCAGAGAGGCGGTCTGTTCACCCGTCTGCGGATCAAAGGCGAGGACTTCCCCATACGAGGAAACGATCAGGATGCGGCCTGACGCCAGAAGCGGGCCGGAATAGCTGATCCGCTTCTTCTTTTTCTTCTCATTCTTGTACTGGGGCAGGTCAGTGACCCAATAGGCGTCTCCGGTGCCCGCATCGAGGGCCGCCAGCGTCGCATTCGTGCCGATGACGAACAGGAATTTGCCGCTCAGGGTCGGCGCCTGGGTCGAGCCGATGGGACGGGCCCAGACGCGGTTGCCGCTGCGCCCGTCAATCGCGACGGTGATGCCGGACTGGCTGGACGCAAAGACGAGACCGCCGGCCAGGACCGGGCGGGAGCCGATATCATTGATCTCGGAAATCGGGGTGAAGCGGCCGGCCTGCGAAATGGCGTCCGTCCAGAGACGGCGACCATTATTGGCAAGATAGGCGATAATCTCACCGGACGAGTAGGGCGCGATCACGAAGTCTTCGATGGCGGCCGGGCTGGGGCTGCCGAGCACACGGGCGGATTCGGCAATCGCCTGGTCGCTCCAGTCGGTTTCGCCGGTCTGGAGGTCCAGTGAGAAGATTTCATTATTGTTGGACGCGACAAAGATCTTGCCGTCCTTGACGGTCGGCGCGCCGGTCATCGGGACGCCGAGTTCGCGCTTCCAGATCTCGCTGCCATCATGGGCGTTGAGGCGCGTGACATAGCCGAAGCCACTGGCAACGATCAGCGTACCGTCATTCACGGCGAGGCCGCCACCGAGCGCGGTCTTGTCCCGCTTGGTCAGGCCCTTGAGTTCCTTCTTCCAGAGCGTGCGGCCGTTGGAGAGGTCGGTTGCATAGATCGTCTGGTCGGCGTCGAGCGTATAGATCGCCGTTTCGCTGGCGACTGGCGGCGTGCTGACGGCCGATTTGTTGCTGGAGCCCTTGCCGACGGAATTGCGCCAGGCGACTTTCAGCTCAGGCGCGGCGTTCACATGGCCCGGCGCCTTGGCAGGCGTCCCGCCGGCTTCCGGCCAGGATGGCATGTCCACGGCCGGCAGCAGGTCGATGGATTCGGTTGCCAGTTCCGGCTTGGCCTCAATGGCTTCTTCCGCCAGCACCATTGTAACACGGCCAGCCTTGTCGAGCTGTTCCTTGTCGTCATTGCCGGAACCACCAAAGAACGGAATGCTGCTGCACGCCGTCAGCGCGACGAACGCCGTTGCGGTTGCGGTCAGCTTGAGTGGGCGGGAAAGCCTCATTGGCCAGTCTCCTCGATTTCGGCAGTTTCAGCGGGCAGGTCGCCCTCAACTGATGTCTCTGTGTCGCTGGCGGCGGCCTCTTCGGCGGGCGCTGCCGGGATGGCTGCAAGCGCGATTTCGGCGCGGCGCTTCACGCCTTCGGGCGCGGCTGCATCAAAGCGGAGGCGGTTGAACTCGGTCCGGGCGCGGGCGATATCGCCGGTCTCGAAAGCCTTGGCGGCGATCAGTTCACGGGCGAGCGCGCCGAGCGGGCCTTCATCCTCGACCAGGCTGCCGAGCGTCGCTTCGAGGTCCGACATGGATTGGGTGTCGACCGAATAATAGGCTGTCTTCAGGATGGAGAGGCGCTCGAACGGGCTGCCCTCGACGGCGGCGACGGAAGAGAGCGTGCGGGTGGCGCCATTGGAGTCGCCCCCGCCCTCATATTGGGTCTGGGCCAGATATTGCGCCGCCAGGGGCGCGATCTTGCCATTGCCTTCGGCCAATTCACGGAAGGCGGCTTCGGCCTCGGTGTAATTGTCTTCTTCAAGCAGGGTCAGGGCGTTTTCGAAGGCGAGCGCACGTTCGGCGCGGGCCTGTTCGGCCTGCGGACGCAGCACGAATTCGTTCAGGGCCACCGCTCCCACGAGCAGCGCCGCCGCACCATAGATAAAGGGCCTGTAGCGTTTCCACAGGCCTTCCATCTTGTCCTGGCGCAGGCTTTCTTCGACTTCGTCAAAAATGTCGCTCAACGGGGCGCTCCGATCGGGTAATCTGACTTCGGGGGGAACCTAGACGCGCCTGCGCCCTGCTGCAACGTGTCAGGGCTGTTTCGCTTCAGGTTTTCGCAGGGAATAGGTCTCGGCCTGGCCGGGGAATTCGCGGGACCGGACATCGGCGGCAAACTGGCTGATGGCGCTGTCGATCTCGGTGCGCAGATCGCCATAGCGGCGCACGAATTTTGGCGCCCAGTCGAACAGGCCGAGCATGTCCTGGGTGACCAGGACCTGGCCATCGCAACTGGCCGAGGCGCCAATGCCGATTGTGGGGCAGCTGACTTCTTTCGTGATCTCGTCGGCAAGATCGCGGGCGACGCCCTCTATGACGATGGCGAAGGCCCCGGCGCGGTCGGCTGCGCGGGCTTCGTTGATCACGATATCGCGTTCGGACTCGGTCCGTCCCTTGGCCCGGAAACCGCCATCGACATTGATCGCCTGAGGGCGCAGGCCGATGTGGCCCATGACGGGGATGCCGCGCTCGACAAGGTGGGCAATCTGGGTCGCGGCATAGGCGCCGCTCTCGATCTTCACGGCCTGGCAGCCGGTTTCCTTGAGGATGCGGGCTGCATTCAGGAAGGCCTGGTCTTCGCTCGTTTCATAGCTGCCGAAGGGCATGTCCACGACGACAAAGGCCTGTTGGCTGCCGCGCATCACGGCCTGACCGTGAAGGATCATCATTTCCATCGTCACGCCGACCGTCGAGGGCAGGCCATGCACCACCATGCCGACACTGTCGCCGACGAGGATAAGGTCGGCATGCGGGTCCATGATCTCGGCCATCGGCGCGTCATAGGCGGTCAGGCAGACCAGCGGCTTGCCCCCCTTGGCGGCGGCGATATCCTTGACGGTCTTGCGGGAAATGCGGGTTTGTTTCGACATGGCCAGCGACTTAGCCTGCCTCAGACCGGCGGGCAAGCGCGTGTGAACGGTCGCTTCGCCCGCGCAGGATCAGCTGCGGCTCTTGGGGAAGTGATGCAGGGCGGTCGGTATGTCCACCCACTCATGCCGGGTGTCTTCCCAGACCGAGCGCACCGGCCCCGGGAAGTGCGGATCGGCGATCGCTCCCACGGCTATGCCGACGGCTTCGGGGTGATTCCCCGTGGTCCAGTAGACGGTGGAGCCACAGGTCGGGCAGAAATGGATCGTGAAGGCGCCGCCGCTGTCGGTCTTGCGCGTCCAGGATGTGGCGTTCCCTGTAATGGTCAGGGCAGCGAGCAGGTAATAGGCCCCGACCCCGAAGGGGGATCCGGTCCGGCGCTGGCAGGCCGTGCAATGGCAGGCCACAACGGTCGGCGTGATGTCGTCCGGCAAGTCCACTTTCAGGCTGCCACAGGCGCATTGTGCGTCCATGTTCCTAGACTCCCGCCAGGACCGGCACGCCGATCAGAAATTCATGCAGATGGAAGAAGAAGGCGAGATAAACGCCAATGCCGATGACCAGCGCGCCAATGTCTCCGAGATTTGAGGGCGCGACATCGGCGGGCGGGCCATTATCGCCGCGCTTCTTCACGGCAATCCGGTCGATGACGGCATAGGCCAGGAAGCTCGTGAACAGGATCACGGAATTCCACTCGCCATTGGCGAGGAGATGGCCGAGCGCCCAGAGCTTCACCGCGACCAGCATCGGGTGTTTCAGGGTTTTCTTGATGCGGCCGGCGGGCAGATAGGCTGCCACGAGAATAATCATCGCGGGCAGCATCAGCGTCATGTTCAGGTGGGGGCCCCAACTGGGCGCGAAATAGAGCGAGCCCATCCAGCGCGCGGCATCATAGCCATAGATGATCAGGCCGAACCCGGCCACGGCCACCAGGCTATAGAGGCCCATATAGGGGCCATAGCCGATGCGCTGGCGCAGATCCTTGCCCGGTGCACGGCTGCGGAATGCGGAAAACAGATGGGCCCCAAAGAACAGGACCAGCCCGGCGATCAGATATGGCATGACGATTTCCTCCCGGCTGGAAGTCTAGGCGGAGTCCGGGGTGTGGGAAAGCGGGAAGGTCGCCTCAGCCCTCAGGCTGATCTTTCAGCCAGACCTCGACCTTGCCCTTGAGCTTCAGCGTGAGGGGCTTGCCCTTGCGGTCGAGCGCCTTGCCGGCGGCGACGCGGATCCAGCCTTCGGAGACGCAATACTCTTCGACATTTGTCTTTTCGGCGCCATTGAAGCGGACACCGATCTCACGCTGCAGCAGGTCTGCATCATGAAACTTGCTGTCGGGATCCAGGGCGAGGCGGTCGGGAAGTGTGTCGGTCATGAAAAGCTCTTTGCCAGCGAATCCGGGAATTGCAAGAGGCCAGGCGCAAACGGGCAGGCCCTTTTTGGGAATGAAGACAGGGTTAATTGAAAGTAGTGGAATTTTAGGGTGACTAAACCGAGCTTTATGGAACTACCTATAATGGATATGGCCTAACAGAACGGGCGCATATGCGAAATATCTCCGACATCAAGCACTATCGGACCATGCTCCAGAATGCTCGAACGCTGGAAGAGGCGGTCGTGATGGAGCAGATGCGCGCAACATCCAGGAACCTCTCCTCACTGTATGCGATGCTGTGCGTGGCCTCGCTGTCGCTGGGTATGAGCTTCCTCGAATATGCGCCGCTCTACCTGACATTGGGCCTGCCTTGCCTGTTCATTGTGGGCAGTATCCTGCGGATCAATCATTGGCGGGATTCCCAGGTCGAGTTTACCAATCCGGTGCGGGCCAAACGCGATTTCGCCGTCATGGAATACGGCTCGCTGATCATCTTTGCGATCCTGGGCGCCTGGATTGCCATGTTGTGGCCCTACGCCATCGGTCGCCAGGAGGCCCAGCTGGCGCTGTTCACGTGCCTGATCGGTCCCGTCGCCATGATGTGTTCGATGCCTCGGCCGAGGATAGTGGCCATCGGACTGGCGGGGACGCTGCTCGTCTTCTGTCTCGTGTTCGTGCTGCATGATCCGCAGTTCTATGGCTTCATGGCCGTGCCGATGGCGGTGTCGTATGGCGTCTTCTTCAAAGTGTCCTTCAGCTACAAGCAGCGCATCGTGGAATCGGTGAGGCTGCACAATGAACTCCTCTCGGAAAACGAGCGGGCTTCGGGCCTCGCGGAATCCAACCGGTTCCTGGCCTTGTCCGATACGCTGACCGGCTTGCCGAACCGGCGCCGCTTCTTCGAGCAGATCAATCTCTTCTTCGAGCGCTGCCCGGATGGCGAGCTGCCGATTGTCGGCCTGGTCGACCTGGATGGCTTCAAGCCGCTGAATGACGTGTTTGGCCATTCCGCGGGCGATGCTGTTCTGGTGGAAACCGCGAACCGGATGAAGCTGGCCGCGACCCGGTATGGCGGCGCTGTGGCGCGCCTTGGCGGAGACGAGTTTGCCTATGTCCTGCCGTGGAATACGTCGCGGGACGATGCGATGAAATTCTCCCAGGAACTGGTTGCGTCGATCAGCAATCCGGTTGTCCTGCCCAGCAGCGACGTCAGCCGGGTGTCAGCCTCTGTGGGTATGTCGTCCCGCAGCTTTGAAGTTGCCTCGGCAAAGGATCTTCTGGAGCAGGCGGATTTCGCCCTGTTCCGTGCCAAGGAATCCGCGGCCGGTCCGGTGGTGGAATTCTCCTCGCACCACGCCGCCAGCAAACGGCGCGAAGTGCTGGTGCACCAGGCGTTCAAGAATGCCGACCTCGACAAGGAAATCCACCTTGTCTACCAGCCGATCATCGACACGCGGGATGGCGCCATCCGCCGCTGCGAAGCGCTGGCGCGCTGGGACAGTCCGGAAATCGGCATGGTGCCGCCGGGCGAATTCGTGCCGATTGCTGAAAAAGCCGGCATGACCCAGGAAATGACACTGGCCGTGTTCCGCAAGGTGATTGCCCAACTGAAAGTGTGGCCGGACTCCGCCCGCATTGCCGTGAACCTGTCCGCGCAGGACGTGAACAGCCGGCAGTGTACGGACCTGCTGGCCTCCATGCTGATCCGTCAGTCGCCGAGCCTGCGCAAGCGCATCTCGATTGAAGTCACCGAATCCTCGCTGCTGACGGACTTCTCGGAAGTGCACAACAACCTCCTGAAGTTCCGCGAACTGGGTGTGAAGATCGCCCTCGATGATTTCGGAACGGGCTTCTCCTCCCTGCGATACCTCCAGGAACTGGAATTCGACATCGTCAAGATCGACCGCAGCTTTATCTCGTCGATCGAGTACAACCAGAAGAGTTTTGGCCTTGTGCGAACGATCAGTCGTCTCTGCCGGTCGCTGTCGATTGCCTGTGTGGCGGAAGGCGTGGAGACCCGCGAGGAACTCGATCATGTCCGCACCGCCGGGTGCCACCTCGTTCAGGGCTATATCTTCACCAAGCCCCTGATGGCCGACAAGATGCTGCCTTACCTGACCGGCGAGCTGAAATTCGACGGCATGGGGTCCATGCTGTCGGTCCCGACCCAAGTGGTTGCCTGATCGGCTTCGGACTGACTGTGTTCGGTCCTGCCTGTTTCCATGAATGAGACTTCGGCCTGCAAGGCGGATTTCTTGTTACCGCCCTCCTCATAGTCATGCTAAGGGAAAAGCAGGGACGCCTAAAAGGCTGTAGAGGGAACAAATCCAATGACACTATCCGTTATCAGCGCCGGGTTCGGGCGCACAGGCACAATGTCGCTGAAACTGGCGCTTGAGCAACTCGGCTTTGGGCCGTGCCATCACATGATCGAAGTGATCGAGAAGGGCGAGGCGCAGGTTCCGCTCTGGAATGACGCGCTGGCAGGCAAGCCTGACTTCAGTGCCATTTATGATGGCTACAACTCCGCCGTGGACTGGCCGACAGCGGCCTTCTGGCAGGAGACGGCCGAAGCCTACCCGGAGGCCAAGATCATCCTCTCCACACGATCCGCCGAGAGCTGGTACAGCAGTATTTCCGAGACCATTCTTGCCACCGTCTGGGCGCCGGACACCTGGCCCCCACAAGCGACCGAATGGTTCAGGATGGTGACGAAAGTGCTGGAGCGCAGCTTTGGCGGCGCGAAAGACAAAGACAGCCTGATCGCCGCCTTCAACGCGCACGAAGCCAACGTGAAGGCGACCCTCCCGGCTGAGCGCCTTCTGGTGCATTCGGCCAAGGATGGCTGGGAGCCGCTCTGCGCCTTCCTCGGCAAGCCGGTTCCGGACACACCCTATCCGCGTACCAACAGCAAGGAAGAATTCTTCCAGCACATGACCAAGGCCGACGATATGTAGGGCTGGCCTCGCCAGCATTGGCGACGCCTGTGAGGGCGCTTCGGGGGAGCTTGAATTTTCGTGAGATGTGGCGCGGTCAGGGATCTGGCCGGGGCAGGGCATAGGTCGGGGTGAACTGTATCGGGCACGTTTGTCCGTCCGCATCAATCTGTACGAGGTTCCGGCTTTCGCCGGGATGGCCGGAGTCCAGGTCGCCGATTGCCAGGCGGAAAGCCTTTGACCATGTGAAGGCCAGCGGGTCCGGTTCGCGCTCATGCGGCGCGTCGCCGATCCATTGAAGGTACACGGTGCCGCGATGGTCGATGACGGTCATGAAGGGAACGCCCCGGCCCTTCAGTGCCCGCACATACAGGCGCAGGGCGACCGTCTGCAGCCAGATCCAGAACCGGTAGGGTTCCAGATGCGGCTTGAGCGGGCCGACGGGGGCAAACAGCGTGTCCATGCTGCCAATCCTGCCACAGCGCCCCGTCCGGTCGGATAGGGCCAAGGAAAAGCCCCTGACCTGCGCGGCAGGTCAGGGGTTTTTGACGTTTCAGGGCCGGGGACAGGCCGGGGGGATGTCCCCGGATCAATCAGTAGCTTTTCGGCAGGCCGAGGACGCGTTCGGCGATGAAGTTGAGGATCATCTCACGGCTGACCGGGGCGATGCGGGCGAGCATGGCTTCGCGCATCATGCGCTCGACATGGTATTCTTTCGCGTAGCCCATGCCGCCATGTGTCAGGACGGCGGTCTCGCAGGCGCGGAAGCCGGCTTCGGTGCCGAGGTATTTGGCGGAATTGGCCTCGGCGCCGCAATCCTGTCCGGCATCGTAGAGGCCCGCCGCCTTGTAGGCGAGCAGCTCGGCAGCGGACAATTCTGCCCAGGATTTCGCCAGCGGATGCTGGATGCCCTGATTCTGGCCGATGGGGCGGCCGAAGACAACGCGCTCCTTGGCATAATTCGCCGCCCGCTCCAGCGCGGAGAAGCCGAGCCCGATGGATTCCACGGCGAACAGGACGCGCTCCGGGTTCAGGCCCTGAAGCAAATATTTGAAGCCTTCGCCTTCCTCGCCGATGAGGTGGTCCTTCGGCACTTCCAGCCCGTCAATGTAGAGCATGTTGCACTCGACCGCCTTGCGGCCCATTTTCGGGATCGGCTGGCGCTCGATCTTGTTCGGGTCGAGGTCGGTGTAGAACAGGGAGAGGCCCAGATACGGCTTGGCGCACTGGTCCTTGGGCGTGGTGCGCGCAATGATCAGGATCTTGTCGGCGCGCTGGGCCCCGGTCGTCCAGATCTTGCGGCCATTGATGGTGTAGCCGGTATTCGTCCGTTCGGCCTTGGTCTCCAGGCTGGATGTGTCGAGGCCGGAATTCGGCTCGGTCACGGCGAAGCACATCTTCTCTTGGCCCGAGATGATCTTGGGCAAATTCTCGCGCTTCTGTTCCGGATTGCCGAACCGTTCGAGCGGCTTCGGGCCAAAGATGTTGAGGTGGATGGCGGAGGCGGCGGAGAAGCCCGCGCCGGTGCGCGTGACCGTCTGCATCATCAGCGCGGCTTCCGTCAGGCCGAGGCCCGCGCCGCCATATTCCTCAGGGAAGGCAATGCCCAGCCAGCCGCCCGCGGCCATGGCGTCACAGAATTCCTCCGGCCAGTCGCCGGTCTCGTCCGTCTTCGCCCAGTACTCGTCCCCAAAGGGTTCAAGCGTTTTTTCGACGGCGGCCTTGATGGCGGCCTGATCTTCACTCATCGGCGCGATCTGGTGCATGTGACGTAGTCCTCCTGAGGGCCAGACTTAAGGCGGCCATGCAGGCCCGTCCAGCGATTGCCCTGCGTCAGGGGAGCGCAATCCAGTGCGTAAGGCCAATGGCGTCCAGGAAGGCCGGGTCATGGCTGATGACGAGGAGGGCGCCATCATAGGCTTTGAGGGCGGTCTCCAGCGTTTCAATCGCGTCCATGTCGAGATGATTGATCGGTTCATCCAGCAACAGCAATTCAGGCGGTTCCGGCGCCGCGAAGATGGATGCGAGGCCGGCGCGCAGGCGTTCGCCGCCGCTGAGCGTCTGGACGGCCCGGATCGCGTCGAGGATCGAGCCGCCCGAGGGCAGCAGGCTGACCCGCTGGTTGAGCCGGGAGATGCGGGATGTCAGGCGTTCGACTGTGCCCTCTCCCGCCGCCATGCGGGCAAGCCGGGCGAGCCCGTCTGCCGCGCCGAGCGCTTCGGTAACCGTCTGAGCCTCGTCCGCGATCTGGGCGAGATGGCCAAGGCGGCCGTGCACGGACAGGGTCAGGCCGTCAAAAAGCGGCATGCCGTCAGGCGTGGTGAGGGAAAGGGAATCGCGCGTGAGACAGGAAGACATGGGAAGGCCGGAGGATCATGGAAAGGGTCCGCGAAGCATTGGGCTTTGCGTAATCCATGTCTTTGGCCTCCATTGGTTCCTCTGCGGATCGAAGCGCCTACATACGCATTCCTGCGCTGAGTCCCAGGAAATTCAGGCCTGGGCCGGAAGCGCGCGGGACGGCGCGAAGGCACCGGCAAGGTCGCCGGGCGCCGCCCCCAGCATCTGGTCTGCGATGATCTGCGCCGTGATCGGCGTCAGCAGGATGCCATTCCGGTAATGCCCGGCCGCGATGAACATGTTGGGCTGGCGGGTGCGGCCGAGGAAGGGCGCGAAGTCGGGCGTGCCGGGGCGTACGCCGGACCAGGTGGAGGTGATGCGGGCATCGGCCAGTGAGGGCACAATCCGCGCCGCATCTGACAACAGGCCCGCAATATCATCCGTATTCGGCATGCCTGTCGTGCGGCCCGGTTCCATCGTGGCGCCGATGACGAGTTCGCTGCCGCGCGGCACCATATAGATCGGGCCGGCGCGCAGCGTGGTGGCGGGATGATCGGACCGGCGCGCCACCGACAGCATCTGGCCGCCATAGGTGTCGATCTCGCCCAGTGACGTGTCCCAGTTCGCGAGGCTGACTGGCTGGCCATGCTCGGTGACTTTCAGGGCACTGCTCTGCCAGCCGGCTGTGACGAGGATCAGGTCATGGCCGTCACTGTCCAGCGTGCTGCCGTACGAGTGCAGCGGCGGAGGCGTGGGCTCCAGCGTGATCGAGGGGTGGCGTTCGCACAGACCAAGCAGGGCGGAGACCACGGCGCGATTGTTCACATGCCCATCGGTTTCGAGCCGCAGGGCGCCAAGCAGGTCCGGCGACAAGGAGGGCTCAATGGCGCGCGCGCCGTCCACGTCGAGCCGATCACCTGGCAGGCCGCGCTTCGCCAGTGTGTCGAGAATGCCGTCCAGATGGCGGGCCGTGTCCGGGTCGGCCGCAACAGCCAGGGACGGTCCCGGCGCATAGCCCACCGTTTCGCCGCTGTCGGCTTCCAGACGGGCGGCAAAGTCCGGCCAGAGCCGTGCGCTTTCGAGGCAGAGATCAAACAGTTTCGGGTGAACCCCCGGCTCGGAGGCGGCTTCGAAGGCAGGCGCAATCATGCCGGCAGCAGCCCAACTGGCGCCGCGTCCGGGCGTGTTGGGGTCGTAAAGGGTGATGGTCGCGCCGCGCCGGGCAAGTTCCAGCGCGCAGCTGAGGCCAATGATGCCAGCCCCGGCAATTGCGATGCGGGGGGCGGACAAGGTGGGACGGGCGGCGCAGGTCATGTGCGCTATCTAGGCTATCCCGCAGCGGAATAGAACGCTCAGGCGGCGGAGACCTGCATTTTCTGGCTTTCCCAATAGGTCTGGAAGGCTTCGGCCCATTTCTGGCTCTGGAAGACGACTTCCTTGCAGAATTCTCCCGTCGGCCGGACGGCGGTTCGCACCATCATTTCCGGGCCCTCGTCGGCTTCCCGATCAAGCTGCTCGATGACGAAGGCGTCCAGCGTTGCTGACAGGAGTGCATCTTCTTCCGGGGAGCCGAGATGCAGATTCACCACGATATCACTCATTGTTATCCCTCAACCACCTTATTATTTTTTCGGTCCATTTTGGCGGACACATTTTGTAGGCTCATATCGTTACCGTTTTTTGTGCAATGCAACATGAGATTCATGCGCTTTACGGTCGTTTCCGTCGGTCTGTGCAAAAATCGGGCAAAAAGGTCGCGCATCTCGTTTGTTGCGATCCATTCTCAACTGTGATTGAACAAGAGACCAATGCCGCTGAGAGAGAGTTTGTTCCATGAAATGGTATGTGCCCCTGGCCGCCGCCTGCGTTATCCTTTCTGCCTGTGGAGGGCCGTCGGGGACTTCGGGGGAGCCTGAAGCTGCGGCTACACCGCCAGCCGAGCCAACGGGCCTGCTGAACGTATATTCCGCGCGGCACTACGATTCTGACAAAAACCTCTACAAACGTTTCGAGGCCGAGACCGGAATCCGGGTCCGGTTCCGCGAATCCGGTGCCGCCGAATTGCTCGAAGCGATGAAGGCCGAGGGCGACAAAAGCCCCGCTGACGTCATCATTTCGTCCGATGCTGGCACACTTTACCGGTTCAAGGCGGCAGGGCTGATGCAGCCTATGGAGTCCGAGATCCTGCTGGATCGCATTCCCGAACATTTCCGCGATCCCGATCATAACTGGTATGGCCTGGCCAAACGGTTGCGCGTGATCGTCTACGATCCGGCCCGCGTCGAGCCGGAACAGGTGGATGAGTATGCCGACCTCGCCAGCGCGAATTTCGAGGGCGACGTGTGCATGCGTTCCAGCACGAACATCTACAATCTCTCCCTGATGGGCGAATTGATCGACCGGCTGGGCAAGGACACGGCTGAAGCCTGGGCGCGCAGTGTCGTGGCGAATTTCGCGCGGCCTCCGCAGGGCGGGGATACCGGCCAGATCGAGGCCATTGCCGCCGGCCAGTGCTCGGTGGCGCTGGTGAACCATTATTACTGGGTACGCATGACGCAAGGCTCCGATGCCCAGCGCAAATCGGTCGAAAAGACCATGCTCTCCTTCCCGCAGCAGGATAGCTGGGGCGCGCATGTGAACGTCACCGGCGCGGGCGTTGCCGCCCATGCCCCGCACAAGGAGGCCGCCATCCAGTTCATCGAATGGCTGGCCACCGAGGAAGGCCAGTTCCTGCTGACCACCGAGACCAAGGAAATCCCGCTGGTTGCCGGGGCCGAGATGCCTGAAGGACTCGACCGGCTTCCGCCCGATTTCAAGGAAAGCGAATTCTCTCTCAACAGGCTTGGGGAAAACCAGGCCGAGGCGCAGGCGATCTATGACCGCGCAGGATGGAACTGACCCCGCTTGAGCGCCTACACCGCCATACGCAGCTTCCGTTTCAGGAGCATTGACGGGCCCGCCTTATTGGCGGGCTTGATCATTGCTGTGCCGGTTGTCGTGACGCTGCTGGCGGGGGTCGTGAATGGCGGCGGCGAGGCGTGGAGCCATATCCGCGACACCCTGCTGACGGGCTACACGACCGGCACGCTCGGCACGCTGGCATTAACCGCCATCATGACCCTGGCCATTGCGGTGCCAGCGGCGTGGCTGGTGACGATGTACCAGTTCCCGGGACGGGGCATGTTTGAATGGTTGCTGATCCTGCCGCTGGCCGCGCCGGGCTATGTGCTTGCCTATGCCTATGCCGATTTGATGGGCCTGATGGGCCCGTTTCAGGTGGCGATCCGCGAGGCGACAGGCTGGACGGCGCGCGACTATTGGTTCCCGGACATGCGTAGCCTGCCGGGGCTCGCCTTCGTGCTGACTTGCGCGCTGTACCCCTATGTCTACCTGACGGCGCGGGCGGCGTTCGTGTCGCAATCGGTCTGCGCGCTGGAAGCGGCCCGCAGCCTGGGGGCGAGCAGTGCGCGCCGGTTCTGGCAGGTGGCATTGCCGGCTGCACGCCCGGCGATTGCGGCGGGGCTCGCGCTGACCTTGATGGAAGCGGCCGCAGATTATGGCGCTGCCGAGTATCTCGGTGTGCCGACCCTGACCTTCGGCATCGTGCGCGCCTGGCAGAGCTTTGGCGAACCGGCCGCTGCGGCGCGACTCGCCTTGGTTCTGGTCGTGATCGTGATCGCGTTGATCCTGACGGAGCGTCATACACGGGGCCGCGCCGGCAGCCAGCAAAGCTCGACCCGCTGGCGCAACGTGTCCCGGACGCGCTTGCCCCGCTGGACCGGGCTGGGGGCGATGGCGGCCTGCGCGCTCCTGTTCCTCGCGACGTTTGTCCTGCCCATGTCGCGCCTCATCTGGCTGGTCATGGAATCGCAGGGCCAGATCGCGCCGATTGGCCGGGCGCTGGTGAACACGCTGATCCTCGCCGGTTCAGGCGCGGCGCTGGCCTTCGTGCTGGCAATGGTGATTGCGCTGACGGCCCGGCAGAGCGGACTGATTGCCGGCTTTGCGCGGCTGATGGCCTCGACCGGCTATGCCATTCCGGGCGCCGTTCTCGCGCTCGGCGCACTGTTGGTGATGGGCTATCTCGGAATTACACTGACCGGCGCGGGGGCGATCATCGCACTCGCCTGGGTCTATGCCAGCCGGTTCACGACCTCCGGGGCGGAGCCGATGGTGGCGGCGCTTGGCCGGGCGCCCGCCTCGATGGGCTATGCCGCCGAGAGCCTTGGCGCCTCGCCGCTGCGCCGCGCGGTTTCCGTCGACCTGCCGGTCGCGTTATCAGGCGCCATGGCTGGTGCCCTGATCCTGTTTGTTGAATCCCTGAAGGAATTGCCCGCAACCCTGATGTTGCGACCGTTCAATTGGGATACGCTGTCGGTGCGGGCGAATGCCTATGCCACGGATGAGCGGCTGGCGGCGGCGGCCTTGCCATCCCTGCTGATCACGCTGGCGGGCCTGTTGCCCGTGATCCTGCTATCGTGGCGGCTCAGCCATTCGCGTCCGGGGGACACCCAATGAGCGCCCACCTGATCGCCACCCATGTGACCCGCCGCTACGGCCCCACCGCCGTGGTGGAAGGGGTCAGCCTCGATCTTGAGCCGGGAGATATCACCGCGCTGCTCGGCGGGTCGGGCGCGGGCAAGTCGACCTTGCTGCGCCTGTTTGCCGGCCTGGAGCCGCTGGACGAGGGCGAGATCCGGTTAGGGGGGCAATTGCTTTCGAGGCCGGGCAAGACGGTGCCCGCCGAAAAGCGCCGGATCGGCCTGATCTTCCAGGACTTCGCGCTGTTCCCGCACCTGACCGCAGCGCAGAATGTTGCCTTCGGCCTCAAATCGCGCGGGAAGGAAGCTGCGCGCACGATTGCCGCAGAATGGCTGGAGCGACTGGGCCTGACGGGCCGGGCCGACGCCTTCCCGCATGAACTCTCCGGCGGAGAGCAACAGCGCGTCGCGATTGCCCGCGCGCTCGCCCCCGAACCGGCAGCAATCCTGATGGACGAACCGTTCTCCGGCCTCGACCCGGCACTGCGGGGCAGTGTGCGCGATACGGCGCTGGCGGCGATCCGGGAGGCGGGTATTCCGGCGCTCCTGGTAACGCATGACCCGACCGAAGCGCTGGAAAGCGCCGACTGTATCGCCATCCTGCAGGGCGGCTGCCTGCTGCAACAGGGCAAGGCCGCAGACGTCTACATGAAGCCGGAAAGTGCTGCGATTGCTGCAGCGCTCGGGCCGGTCAGCCGTATTCGCGCGGCCGATTTGCCAGAGGGGCTTGCCGGGCAGGCCGTGCCGGCCGGAGCGGAACTGATCGTACGCCCGGAAGGCGTGGTGCAGGATGAGGACTCGCCGATTCGCGCAAGAGTCACCGCCAGCCAGCTGACGGGTCCGCTCTGCCGCCTGCTGCTCGATTGCCAGGGACAGGCCCTGACGGCGCTGGTGCCACGCATCACGGCGCCGCAGACAGGGGCCGATATCGGTATCCGCCTCGATCCGGCCCTGACATTCATCTTCCAGTCAGCTGATTCCTGACAAATGCGTTATAGTGCGAGGAACCCCTCGCCAATCGTGTAGGCGTCCCATAAAATCAGGGATGTAGATGCAATCAACAGGAGGCGCTTTGCATGGCGCGGAATTTCCTGAAACTGGCCGCAACCGCCGCGCTCGCCGCGATGATGGCGGCTAGCGCCACGGCCCAGAGCCTCATCCGCGATGCGGAGATCGAGGAGACCTTGCGGGAATGGACAGACCCCATTCTCGACGTGGCGGGCCTGAAGCCGAATGATGTCGGCCTGTACCTGATCAATGATCCGTCCCTGAACGCCTTCGTGGCGAACGGCCAGAACATCCATATCCATACCGGCCTGATCATCGCGGCGGATTCCTCGCTGCAGATCAAGGGCGTGATCGGGCACGAGACCTGTCACATCGCCTGTGGCCACTCGGTCAGCCGCTCGCGCGCCGCCGGGGTCGCGATGCGCCCGGCGCTGCTCTCCATCGGTCTCGGCATCCTGGCCATGGCGGCCGGCGAGGGCGGGGCCGGCGCGGCCCTGATCGGCTCATCCCAGCAATTCGCGGCGCTGAACTTCTTCACGCATACACGGTCGGAAGAAGCGACGGCCGATGCGGCGGCGGTTGAATACCTGACGCAGCTTGGCCAGTCGCCGCGCGGCATCGTCGAATTCTTCGAGAATTTCCGCTATCAGGAAGTTCTGTCCAGCGCGCGTCGCTATCCTTATTTCCGCGCCCACCCGCTCGCCTCGGACCGGATCCGCACCGTGCGCCAACTGGCCGAGGATTCCGGCATGATGGACACGCCGGAAACGGATCGCGAATTGCGCCAGTACCAGATGATGCGCGCCAAGCTGATCGGCTTCCTCGATACGCCGAACAAGGTGGCGCGGGAATATCCGGCCAGTGACCAGAGCCAGCCCGCTCGCTATGCCCGCTCGATCGCGGCCATGCAGGCGTCCGACATCGACAGGGCGCTGATCGAGATCAACTCCTTGCTGGAGGATGATCCGAAGAACCCGTATTTCTGGGAACTGAAAGGCCAGATCCTGTTTGAAAGCGGTCGGGCCGCCGAATCGGTGGAGCCGCACCAGAAATCGCTCGAATTGAAGCCGGGCCAGCCCCTGTTGCTGATCAACCTTGCCCGCTCATTGAATGCACGGGACGAGCCGGGTGATGTCGAGGCGGCTGAAAAGGCGTTGCATGACGCGCTGATCGCCGAGCCGAACAATGCGTTCGCCTGGGCGCAACTGGCTATCACGTACGAGAAGCAGGGACGCCGGGCAGACGCCCAGCTGGCCACGGCCGAGTCGGCCTATGCTGTTGGCGACATTGTGCGGGCGAACCGGTTTGCACACTTCGCCGTGCAGAGCCTGGAACCCGGCACACCGGATTATCGCCGCGCAGATGACATCCTCCTGGTGACGGATGCCAACAATCCGGACAATCGCGACATGTATCGCCGCAGACCGCGTTTCTCGTTCACGGTTCAATAGTTCCCGATCAACTTTGTGTCAGGCCCAATGGACGCGCGCCCATCAGGCCGTATATCTGATCTGAATCGATATTGACGTGACACGACAGGAAGCCCCTCGCATGACTTTCAGACTGACCATGATGACGGCCGCCATGGCCGCGCTCGCCCTGACCCCCGCCTGCGCCGAGAGCAAATCGGCGCCGGCCGCCGATCGCGAAGCCATGGAGCAGGTCGTCCGGGAATACATTCTCGACAATCCGGAAGTCATCGAGGAAGCGCTGATCAAGCTCGCCGCCAAGCAGAAAGCCGACGCCTCCCAGGAAGCGCAGAAGGCCATCGCGAGCAATTTCGATGCGATCTACAATAATGAGGGCGATTATTTCATCGGCCCGGCCGATGCAGAGATCACGGTCGTGGAATTCTTCGATTATCGCTGCGGCTGGTGCAAGCGCTCGGTCGAGTGGGTGCAGGAACTGCCGGAAGACTATGATGGCAACGTCAAGGTCGTGTTCAAGGAACTGCCGATCTTCGGCGGCATCAGCGAAACCGCTTCGCTCGCCGCGCTGGCCGCTGGCAAGCAGGGCAAGTATCGCGAGTTCCACCTCGCCCTGATGGCGATCAAGAACAATGATGATTTGACCGAAGCCAAGCTCGACGAGGTGGCCAAGGATGTAGGCATGAACGTCAAGAAGATGCGCGCCGACATGCGCTCCATCGAGATCCAGCGCCAGCTGTCGGAGTCCAAGCAACTCGCCCGTGCCATCGGGGTCGAGGCCACGCCCAGCTTCCTGATCGGCAATGAGTTCATTGAGGGCGCGGATCGCACCCGCCTGAACGATTTGATCAAGGCAGAGATCAAGGGCTAGCGAATACCCGCAGGGATCAGCTGGGCAGCGACGTCTCGTACGGGCTGTCCAGCGAGAACATCGGGATGGTCGCGATCAGCACGCGGCCATCATCGCCCTTGAGGTCATAGGTGCCGCCCATGATGCCGGACGGCGCGGCCAGAGGCGCGCCTGATGTATAGCTGAACCGTTCGCCCGGCCCGAGGGTCGGGGTCTGGCCAATCACGCCTTCGCCTTCGACTTCCTGACGCCGGCCTTCGGCGTCCACGATACGCCAGTGACGGCGCACGATGGTCCAGGTCTGCTCGCTCTCATTCTCCACGTCGACCGTATAGGACCACATGAAGCGGGCGCGCGCCGGCTCGGATTCATCATGCATGAATTTCGGACGCACGCGGATGCGAACACCGTCGGTGATATGTTCGTACTGTGGAGGAGGAACCCGTCTGCCCATTAGATGAAATTCAATCCAATTCGTTCACACACTGTTAAGGGCGCGGGTCAAATCCATTACAAGATCGTCAGAATCTTCCAACCCAACCGACATCCGGATCCAGCTGCGGTCAAGTCCCATCGAGGCCTGCTCCTCATCGCTGAGCGCGCGGTGCGTTGTGGAGGAGGGATGACAGGCGAGCGACTTGGTATCACCGAGATTGTTGCAGATATCGACAAGCTCCAATGAATTCAGAAGCTTGAACGCTTCTTCCTGTCCGCCCTTCACCGAAAGGGCAATCATCGTGCCCCCGGCGCTCATCTGGCGCTTGTGGATTTCGTAGTGCGGATGGTCCTCGCGATGCGGGTAACGCACGGCGGCAATCGCGGGATGATCGGCAATTACGTCGGCGAGGCGGGCTGCATTTTTTGTCTGCTGGTCGACGCGCAGTTTCAGCGTTTCGAGCCCCTTGAGCACGACCCAGGCATTGAATGGCGAGGCGGCCGGGCCGAGATGGCGCAGCCACGGATCGTAGATTTCTTCCATCCGCGCCGAATCGCACAGGATGGCGCCGCCCATGACCCGGCCCTGGCCATCCATATGCTTGGTGGTCGAGTAGACGACCACATCCGCGCCGAGTTCCAGAGGCTTCTGGAGGATGGGGGTCGCGAACACATTGTCGACCACCAGAATCGCGCCAGCAGCCTTGCAGAGCTTGGCAACCGCCTCGATGTCGACCCCGTCGAGCAGGGGGTTGGCCGGGCTTTCGATCAGGACGAGCTGGCAGCCCTTGGCGATCTCGCGCTCCCAGGCCTCAAGGTCTGCGCCGTCAACGAAGACGGTTTCGATGCCGAATTTCGGCATCTGGTTGGCGATGATCCAGCGGCAGGAGCCGAACAGGGCCGTCGCGGCCACCACGCGGTCGCCCGCTTTCAGTGGCGCAAGGATCGCGGTCGAGATCGCGCCCATGCCGGACGCGGCCACACGGCAGGTCTCGGCGTTCTCGATCAGGGCGAGTCGCTGCTGCAGCATCTCGCAGGTCGGGCTACCATAGCGGGAATAGACAAAGCCGTCTTCCTCGCCGGCCATGCGGCGCATCGCCTGTTCGGCGCTGTCATAGGAGAAGCCGGACGTCAGGTAAATCGCTTCGGAAATCTCGCCATGCTGGGAGCGCATGAGGCCGCCGCGCACCGCTTTGGTCGCAGGCTTCCAGCCCGTTTTTCCGTCGTCGCCCGGTGCATCTGCCATGACACGTTAGTCCCTTGTGTTTCCTGCAGTGCGTCTTATGCCTGAGAGGGCAAGGGGTGCAAGTGATGGCCGTCGATTCTGGTGTATTGTCTGATCATGAGATTGAAGCGCTGGTGGGCGCCGAGGCGATCCGGTCAGACCTGCCGCTGGACGAGGGCCAGGTCCAGCCGGCGAGCCTGGACCTACGTCTGGCTGAGGATGCCTACCGGCTGAGGGCCAGCTTCCTGCCCGGCAAGGACCGCACCGTCGCCGAGATGTTGCAGGAACCCGGCATCCACATGCACCGGATCGATTTGACCAAGGAAGGCGCGGTGCTGGAGACGGGCTGCGTGTACCTCGTTCCGCTGATGGAATCGCTGCGCCTGCCGGCCGGAATCGCGGCGCGCGCCAATCCGAAAAGCTCCACGGGCCGCATCGATGTGTTCACCCGCCTCGTGACCAATCGCTCGCGTGCCTTCGATGAAGTGCCGACCGGGTATTCCGGGCCGCTCTATCTGGAGGTCAGCCCGCGCACCTTCCCGATCATGGTGCGCCCCGGCGACCGGCTGGCGCAAATCCGGTTCAAGCGGAAGAAGCCGGAGACGCTGAAGGAGAAAGTGGTCTCGATTGATCTTGAGTCGGCAGGCGACCAGCCGGTCGGCTACAGGGCCAAGCACCATTCCGGGATCGTCGATTTGCGCGGGATCGGCGCACATGAAGCGAGCCAATTCTGGGAGCCGGTCTGGCCGCGCGACGGCCGGATTGTTCTGAACCCGGAGGAATTCTACATCCTGGTCAGCCGCGAGACAGTGAAAGTGGGCGCGATGGAGGCCGCCGAAATGGCGCCGATTGCGCCTGAACTGGGGGAGTTCCGCGCGCATTATGCGGGCTTCTTCGATCCGGGCTTCGGCACGAATACGGGCGGCAGCCGCGCCGTGCTGGAAGTGCGCTCGCGGGATGTCCCCTTTATCCTCGAACACGGCCAGCCGGTCGCCAAGCTGGTCTATGAGAGCATGGCCTCGAAGCCGAAGGGCCTGTATGGCGGCAAGGGGTCGAACTATCAGGGGCAAGGCCTCAAATTATCCAAGCATTTCAAGACCTGAAGGCACATGTCATGAAGCTCTATTATTCTGCCACATCCCCTTATGCCCGCAAGGTGCGGGTGCTGATCATCGAACACGGCCTGCAAGACGCCGTCTCGCTGGAACGGTCCGACCCGATGGCGGAGAATGCGGCCACCCGGATCGGCAATCCGCTCAGCAAGATTCCCGCGCTGGAACTGGAGGATGGCACGCACCTTTTCGACAGCCCGGTCATCTGCGAATATCTCGACCATGAGGCCGCCGGGGAGGCGCTCCTGCCAAAGGATGGCGAACATCGCTGGGCGGTACTGACGGCGCAGGCGCTCGGCGATGGCATTCTGGATGCGGCGCTCAGCCTGGTCATGGAATCCCGCCGGCCGGAAACGGAGCGCTCAGCCTTCTGGCAGGACCGCTGGACCGCAGCGATCCATCGCGGTGTCGATGAGATTGCAGGGGATGTGGCATCGGATCGCAAAGCCTTCGACCTTGGGCGGATCACTTATGCCTGCGCGCTCGGCTATCTCGATTTCCGCTTGCCAGACCTGGACTGGCGCGGCCCGCATCCAAACCTCGTGACCTGGTATGACGAGATATCGGGACGCGAGAGCTTTGTCCTGACCACGCCGCCGGAATAGGGTCACTCGTCGAGATTGAGCCGCATCTCGGTGATGTAGGGCTTGAAGCCGGTTTTCTCGTAGGCGCGGATCGCGGGACCATTGCCGCTATAGACGGTCAGGCGGATTTCCGTCAGGTCGCGCCTGCGGGCCCAGTCGAGCAAATAGTCCGTCAGGATACGGTTCAGTCCCTTTCCGCGATGGTCCGGGTGCACGAACATGAATCCCAGAAAGGCGTGATGGTCAGAGGCCACATAGGGTTTTGAGGGGCGTTTTTCGGCATAGCCCGTCGCAATGATCTCGCCCTCCAGCTCAATCACGGCCACTTCCGCATCCTCGGAGCGGAGACGCTCGCCAAGATCGTAATAGCTGATCGGATCCGGCTTCAGCGTGTGGTCGTAGGGGCGCTCGGCGACAATGATTCCCTGCTCGCAGGCTTTCAGGGCTGGCAGATCCTCCAGCGTGGCAGTTCGCAGATTCAGGGGAGTTTCAGTCACCGATCTGATTCCTCAGGACTTGGGGGAGGTAAGCTCCCGATAGGCGACCAATTGGCCGGTGCGCGTCTCGTCCGGGCAGACCAGTTTGACCAGTTCGGCGGCCACCTCTTCCGGGGTCGGAAGGGTCATCGGGTCTTCGCCGGGCATGGCCTCGGCGCGCATGCCGGTGCGCGTGCCACCCGGATTGAACAGGTTCGCCCGCAGCTTCATGTTCTCATTCTCGTCAGCCCAGCCAATGACGAGTGCCTCCATCCCGGCCTTGGCGGCCTGGTAGGGGCCCCAGAAGGCGCGCGGGGCGCGGGCCACACTGGAGGTGACGAAGACGGCGCGGGGCGCATCGGACTGGTGCATCCACGGCGACAAGGCCCGGATCAGGTGGAAGTTCGACGTGAGGTTCACCGCAATGGTTTCCTCGAAGCTGCGCGGCCCGCACGTCTCGACCGGGCCGAGCGTACCGAGAATGCCGGCATTGGCAACGAGGCCATCCAGCCGGCCGAAGCGTTCGCCGATCACCTTGCCGAGGGTTTCGATGCCCTTGGTATCTTTCAGGTCCATCGGCACAAGCACAGCTTCCGACCCGGCGGCGCGGATTTCATCGTCCAGCTTTTGCAGCGCCGCCTTGGAGCGGGCGACCGCGATGACGATGTTCCCCTGGCGGGCAAGCTCCAGCGCGGCGGCGCGGCCAATGCCACGCGAGGCGCCGGTGACAAGGATGAGGCGGGGGGTGTCAGTCATAGAGATTATCATCCTGTCTTGTCATCCCGGCCGAAGCGTAGCGGAGAGCCGGGACCCAGTCTGAAATTGCTTCTTCAGGGCTGGGTCCCGGATAAATGCGCTGCATTTTCCGGGATGACATGGCTTTTTGCCTTGAAACTTCAGACCTAGGCATCGTCCAGCAGGGAGAGCTGACGCTCCTTGTCGGATTCCGCATGTTCATTGTCGACCAGCGGCGTCGGATAATCCCCGGTGAAGCAATGGTCGGAGAATTGCGGCTGCATCGGGTTGCGCTGCGGTTCGCCGATGGCCGTGTAGAGGCCGGGCACGGACAGGAAGCCGAGCGAGTCGACATTCAGCTCACTGACCATTTCCTCATGCGTGTGGATCGCTGCGAACAATTCGGACTTGGCGGCCATGTCGATGCCGTAGAAATCCGGGTTCAGGATGGGTGGGCTGGCCGAGCGGAAATGGATTTCCTTGGCGCCGGCATCGCGCACCATCTGGACGATCTTCTTCGACGTGTTGCCGCGCACGATGGAATCGTCGACCAGGATCACCCGCTTGCCTTCGAGCACGGCGCGGTTCGGGCTGTGCTTCTTGGAAACAGCGCTCTGGCGACCGGTCTGGGTCGGCTGGATGAAGGTCCGGCCAACATAATGGTTCCGGATGATGCCCATCTGGAAGGGAATGCCGGATTGTTCGGAGAAGCCGAGTGCGGCCGGGACGCCGGAATCCGGCACGGGCACGATCACATCGGCCTCGGCCGGGGTCTCTATGCCCAGCTGGCGGCCCATGCGGCGGCGCACTTCATAGATCGAGCGACCTTGGACAATGCTGTCCGGGCGCGCGAAATAGACATATTCGAACACGCACGGGCTGGTCGGGCGCTGCGGCGCGAAGCGATAGGATTCAACGCCCTTGTCGCTGATGACGACGATTTCGCCATTGTCGACTTCGCGGACAAATTCCGCGCCGATAATATCCAGCGCGCAGGTTTCAGATGCCAGCACATAGGCGTCGCCCAGCTTGCCGAGGATCAGCGGGCGCAAGCCGACCGGATCGCGAGCGCCGACCAGCTTCTTGCCGGTCAGGCCGACCAGGGCATAACCGCCTTCAATCTTCTGCAGCGCATCCACGAGACGCGCGAGGAAATTCTTGCCGGTGCTGCGCGCGACGAGGTGCAGGATGACTTCTGTGTCCATGGTGGACTGGAAGATCGCGCCGTCCTTGACGAGGTCATGGCGCAGTTTGCGGGAATTGGTGAGGTTGCCATTGTGCGCGACCGCGAACCCACCGCCGGCGAGGTCTGCGAAGATCGGCTGCACGTTCCGCAACATGGTGCGGCCCTGCGTCGAGTACCGGTTGTGACCGATGGCGGCGTGGCCGGGCAGGCGCGTCCGGAGGTCACCCCCGAAATGCTCACCTACCATGCCCAAATGACGTTCCGAGGGGAATCGCTTGCCGTCAAAGGTGATCATCCCGCAGGCTTCCTGCCCGCGATGTTGGAGAGCATGCAAACCCAGCGCTGTCAGCAGGCTGGCCTCATGATTTCCAAAGATACCGAAGACGCCGCATTCCTCGCGGGGCTTGTCGTCATCATGATCGAAAAAGACCATTTGAGACGCATCTCCTGAGTAACAGTATTGCGACACGGGCCTATTGCCCTGTTTTACCCTCTGAGGGAAGGGCAGCTTGCACATCTTTTCCGACTTTCGACGCATTGTCGTTCACATAATCCGCCATTTCCGCGAGTGGCGGATAAGTCATCGAGTTCCGGATGAAGTCCGGGATGCGGCTTTCATCAAGGGCAAGATTGAGAAGCACGGCAAAGAAAACAAGGGCGATGGCGCCGCGGGCAATGCCAAAGAACAGGCCGGCGAAATGATCGAACATGCCGATGCCGTCTGCGCCCTGGATGTTCTTGGACAGGCGCTGGCCGAACCAGGCAACCAGGACATACACGATGATGAACGCAACCACGACGAGCGCGAGGTCGCCGAGCAACGGATCGACCCCTTCCGGCACCAGCGTGCGCACGCTGCCTGCGAAGAAACGGCGGGCATAGAAGGCGGCGGCCAGGGCGGCGATGAAGGAGCCGAGCGTCGCGATTTCGCGAAGAAAGCCTCTCGCAAATGCCATGATCGCCGAGATCACGATGACCGCAACGGCGATGGCGTCAAAAGCTGTAATGGACTCAAGCATTTTGGGCGTCCGGAGCGAGAAGGTGGGCGAGGTCGATAAGCCGTTTAATTGGGGTGATCGTCAAGCCATCCACTGAAGTCGGACTGCCTTCTGGCACATAGGCATGGGTGAAGCCGAGCCGAACCGCTTCCTTCAGGCGCTGTTCCATCCGGGCCACCGGGCGCACCGCGCCGGACAGCGCCACTTCGCCAAAGAATACGGTCCGTTCGGGCACTGGCGTGTCGGCTAGAGAGGTCAGCAGCGCCGCGGCCGCGCCAAGGTCACCGGCTGGCTCGCCAATGCGATAGCCGCCCGCGACCGAGAGGTAGACATCCATGCCCGACAGGCTGATCCCGCAGCGCGCTTCCAGCACGGCGAGCAGCATGGCAAGGCGCCCACCATCCCAGCCGACAACGCTGCGCCGGGGCGTGCCATAGGCGCTCTTGGCGACCAGCGCCTGAACTTCGGCGAGCACGGGCCGCGAGCCTTCCATCGCGGCATAGACCGCTGCGCCGCCTTCGCCGTCCCCATCCGTCGACAGGAACAGGGCGGACGGTTCCTTGGCCGGGGCGAGGCCATATTGGTGCATTTCGAAAATGCCGATCTCGTCGGTCGGCCCGAACCGGTTCTTCACCGCGCGCAGGATGCGGAACTGGTGGCCGCGCTCGCCCTCGAAATAGAAGACGGCGTCGACCATGTGCTCGACCACGCGCGGGCCGGCAATGTTGCCCTCCTTGGTGACGTGCCCGACGAGCACCAGCGCGGCGCCGGATTTCTTGGCCCAGCGGGTCAGTTCCTGCGAGCAGGCCCGGACCTGGCTGACCGAGCCGGGCGCGGCCTCGAGACTGTCAGACCACATGGTCTGGATGGAATCGATGACCACGAAATCCGGCTTGGCCGCTTTCAGCGCCGACAGGATCTTGCGGAGGTCGGTTTCGGTGGCGAGATCGACCGGGCTTTCGGCGACCTTCAGCCGCTTGGCGCGCTCCTGGATCTGGGCGGCGGCTTCCTCGCCGGAGACATAGACCGTCTTCACCCCATTGCGGGCGAGCCGCGCGGCGACCTGGAGCAGGAGCGTCGATTTGCCGATGCCCGGATCGCCGCCGATCAGCGTGGCGGAGGATGGCACGATGCCGCCGCCAAAGACGCGGTCGAGCTCCTCCACACCCATCACGATGCGGGCAGGCGTTTCGGTCTCGGCGTTCAGGGCAACGAATTCGGTCTTGCTGGAGCGTTTGGTGCCCGCCTTGGGCGCAGCGAGGCCGCCCGGCGTGCCGCCTACGGTCTCCTCAACCAGCGTGTTCCACTCGCCACAGCCGGCGCACTTGCCGCTCCATTTGGAGTGAACTTCGCCACAGGATTGGCACACAAAGGCAGTCGTCGCGGTCTTGGCCATGCTTAAGGGATAGCGGGGTTCGGGAAGACGCGAAAGACCTGCAGGTGAGCGTAATTTTTCAAGAATTTTCCAATTTCTAAAGGGTTCTGCGCCAGAGGAAGTGCGGTCTGCAATGCAGGAGTCGGGGGCTGAACATGGAATGGATTATCGGCATTGGCGTGGCACTGTTTGTGCTGTTTTTGATTGTCGGCATCTTCGCACAGAAGAAGCATGGCCAGGATATGGTGACGGGGGGCAGCGGATACATTCGTGCAGCCGTGGCAGTGATCCTCAGCACTCTGCTGGAACGGGCCCAACGGCCAGAGCTATCTGAAGATGAGAATGCCAGCCGCATAGAGATTGAGCGTATCTTTCCCACAGCGATGGCGGCCGGACGTAAACTCTTCGGCGATGTCGTCACCGAAGAGGTGATGCAAGACGAATTGAAGGGGGTCGTAAAGTATGGCCCAAACTATCTGATCGCCGCAAAAGAGCATGGCATGATAGACATGGCGCAACAGAAATGCTCGATCGAACGCAAGGACGACATCGTCCTTGCCGCCATGACCGCCCTGCAGCTGAACTATTCCGAACCCGCTGAAGAGTTCAAGGCGCTGCGCCTGTTTACGTCATGGTTCTATACCAACCCGCTGGACGGCGACCGGCGGATGCTTGGCGCTGACAGTCCGGTCAACCTGCTTGAGAGTTCCATCGTATTGTCTAACGAGATCGTTCGTGAACTCACCGCCAAGGTCGATGCGAACGCGGAGCGGGCCAGCGAGACCTGAGGCGCGCCCTAAATCGCCGGCTGGATCGGGCCTTCGGCTCGTCCGTGGACGAACTGGTCGACATATTCGTTGCCGCTATTGTCGATGATGTCGGCGGGGCCGTGCCAGATGATCTTGCCTTCATAGAGCATGGCGATGTTGTCGGCGATCTTGCGGGCCGAGGCCATGTCATGCGTGATCGAGACAGCTGCGGCGCCGAGATTGTGCACCTGTTCGAGGATCAGATCGTTGATCGCATCAGCGGTGATCGGGTCGAGGCCGGTCGTCGGCTCGTCGAAGAAGATCAGGTCCGGCTTGGAAATGATCGAGCGGGCGAGCGAGACGCGCTTCTGCATGCCGCCCGAGATTTCTGCCGGGTAGAGATCGGCCACATCCGGGCCGAGGCGGACCTTTTTCAGCGTCTCGAGGGCCTGTTCCTTGGCGTCCTTGCGGCGCATCTTGTCGACCTGCAGCAGGCGGAAGCCGACATTCTCCCAGACGGTAAGAGAGTCGAACAGGGCGCCGGACTGGAACAGCATGCCGATGCGGGCGCGCATCTTCTCGCGCGTCCTGCCGGTCGCCTTGGTGACGTCCTGGCCGTCAAACCAGATCGTCCCGGCGGTCGGCGTCATCAGGCCGAGCGCGTTCTTCAGCATGACGGACTTGCCGGAGCCCGAGCCGCCGAGAACGACAAGGCTTTCGCCTTTCTGCACCTCAAGATCGACGCCCTTGAGCACTTCTTTCGAGCCGAAGGATTTCTTGACGTTGTCGAGTTTCAGGATGGGCGTGCTCACAGGCCAATCTCCACGAACAGGGTGGACATGAGATAATTGGCCGCCAGCACCAGTACGGCGGCGCCGACCATGGAGAGTGTGGCTGCGCGGCCAACACCGGTCGCGCCGGCTTCGGACCGGTGGCCCTGATAGCAGCCCATGATGGCAATCACCGCCCCGAACACGACGGCCTTGATGAGGCCGACAATGATGTCCTCATTGGTCACGAAGTCGATCGTGTTGCGCAGATAGGTGGTGGAGTCGAAATCGAGCGCATAGACGCTGACCAGCCAGCCGCCCATGATGCCGATCACGTCGGCGATCAGGACCAGCAGTGGCAGGGCGATGATCGCAGCCAGGAAGCGCGGCGCATAAAGGTAGCGATAGGGCGACGCCGAGAGCGTCTCCAGCGCGTCAATCTGCTCGGTCACGCGCATCGCGCCAATCTCGGCCGAGATGCCCGCCGAGACGCGGCCTGCCAGCATCAGGCCGGTGATCGTCGCGCCAAGCTCCCGCGTGATGCCGAGCACGACGATGCTGGGCACGAATTGCTCGGCACCATAACGGCTGCCGCCTTCATAGATGTTGAGGGCCAGCGCCGCGCCGATGAAGACGGCTGACATGCCGACCACAGGCAGGGAATAGAAGCCGATATTGACCATCTGCCGCCAGACCTGGCCGAGATACCAGCGGGGCGTCAAAGCCGCGAACTTCACCCTGGCGGCAAAGACGGACAGGCGCCCGATCTCCGCGAAGAGGCCGATCACGGCAGCGCCGATCCATTGCAGGGGATTAGGGAGCCCGCGCTTACGGGTAGACACGTTCGACACGATTGCTCAGTCCTGTAAGTAATTCATACCCTAGCGTACCTGCGCGGGCCGCCTGTTCTTCAAGTTTGGCATGCGCGCCGAGGAATTCAACGCGCGCGCCTGATTTTGCCTCAGCCTGTGCCTTTGAAACATCAATCGTGATGAGGTCCATCGAAATGCGTCCGAGCACCGGACAGGGCGTGCCATCGAGATAACCGATCAGTGCATTGCCGCCGGATCGCGGGATGCCGTCAGCATAGCCGAGCGCCACGGTAGCGAGGGTCGTATTCTGTTCCAGCGTATGGGTGGCAGCATAGCCAACGGTTTCACCGGCCTTGGCGGTGAAGACGCTGAGAATGCGTGCTTCCAGTGTGACAGTTGGTTCCAGCCGGACAGTCTCCGGCGGGGTCGAGCCGCCATAGAGCGCGATGCCCGGCCGGGTCAGGTCAAATGCATAAGCCTTGCCGAGATAGCATCCGGACGAGGCGGAAAGGCTGGCGGGCGTGTCTGGGAAGGCGGACGCAATCTCGGTGAACCGGTCAAGCTGGACCCGGTTGAGCGCATGGTCGGGCAGGTCGCCGCACGCCAGATGGCTCATGATCAGGACCGGTTGCAGCCTGTGCAGCTCGTCGCGCCGGTGTGTCAGCACGCTGGAGGAGAGGCCCAGACGGTTCATGCCGGTATCAAAATGTAGCGCGCAGGCCCCGCGCGGCGCACGAGCCCACAGCTCCACCTGTTCCTCGCTGGACAGGACCGGCGTCAGGTCCGCTTCGCGATAGGTGCGCAGATGGCTGCCGGTCGGCCCGTTGAGGACAAAAATGCGCGGTCCGAAGCCGAGCGCCTGGCGCAAGGCTGTCCCTTCTTCGAAATGGGCAACAAAGAAGGTGCTGCACCCCGCCCGTGCCAGGGTGCGGGACACTTTCGCCGCGCCCAGCCCATACCCATCCGCCTTGACCACGGCGGCGGTTGTGGCGGTCGGATTCAGCCGGTCGATGGCCTGCCAATTGGCGGCAATGCTGGACAGGTGAATATGGGCGCGCGGGCGGGAACTCATGAGGGTTTCGATAGAAGCGTTTGGCTCTGCTGTCATCTATACAAAGCCGTCAGTTGCGCTCCTGATGCTCCAGCCAGGCCGAGCCCTTCATGTTCCAGACGGGCGTGAAGAACACCATCCAGACGATCAGCGCGATCATGCCGCCGGCCGGGACGATGGCGATTTTCTGGGGTCCGAACAGGTCGACCAGGGCGCCCATGATGGCGGCGCCGAACGGCGCGCCAGCCATGAAGCCGAGCTGGTAGATCGACAGGACGCGGGCGAGCTTTTCCTTTGGTGCGGCGTCCTGCACGATGGAGCGGCTCATCGCGATGGAGATACCGGCGGCCAGGCCCCAGATGAAGACGATGCCGAGGAAGACGTAATGCGGCACCTGCCACATCATGGCGAGGATGCTGATCGAGGCGAGGAGTTGCGCGATCAGAAGCAGGCGGCCCTGTCGCTTGATGCGCTTGAAGATCGACAGCACGACGGATGAGACGAACGCCCCCATCCAGAAGGTGACAAACATGTCGCGGATGCCGTCTGACCCGAAGCCGTAGACGTCCCGGTTCACGATGGGCAGCACGACCAGGAAAGCGCCAATCACGAAAATGCCGACGCCGAACATCAGCGCGGTCATGGCCCAGAGCTTGCCGTCAGACCGGACCGCATGGAAACCGTCGGCAATGTCGCCGAGGGCGGATTTGATCCCCTTGCCGCCGGTCACGATCTGGCGGCCCCGGCCGAGCCAGAGGGCAAACCCGGCTCCAAGGGCAAGGATGATGCCCTGAATGGCCAGGAGTTGTTCAGCCGGGATCGGGCCGATGCCAAAGCCGCCCAGCCAGTCCGGCATCTGGGTGCGTTTGTCGGCATAGCCGCCCACGACCAGGCCGCCGATCTGCGCCAGGAATTGTGCCATCGTGGCGAGCGTCACGCCGAGTTGCAGGGTCACGCCCGAGCCGACCCGCATACGCCGCTCAACCACTTCATTCACGATGGAATCGCGCGCCGGCATCATGAAGGCGCCGACCGTGCCGATGGTCAGGCCGTATATGATCATGGCGGGATAGGAGAGTTCACCGCGGGCCACGGCCACCGCCAGGAATAGCGCCGGGGTGGCCGCCAGCAGGTGCAGGATGATGAGCAGGCGCTTGCCATCGGCGCGCTCGGCCACCACGCCGCCAATAAGGAGGAAGATGACCGATGGGGCCGACAAAGCCATATTGGCAAGGCCGAGGGCGAGGCCGTCCATGTGGAGGTGTTCGCGGCCTGTAATCAGGTATGGGAACAGGACCATCTGCAGGCCGAAGGCCATGAACCAGCTGAGCTGGACCATCAGATAGGCCGGCAGTTCGATCTTCACGCCGCGGCGCAGCTGGCGGGCACGCCAATGATTTGCGGTCGCCAGCAGGGATGCGCCAGCGCCGATCGCTTCGCTGACCCCGCTGACGGGGGACGAGATATCCTCGGCCGCATCTTCGGCCATCTCGTCGATGAAGTCGTCCATCTTGTCTGACATGCCCACTCCGGAACAATTGGCGGGACTGTATGGAGACGGCCCCGAGAAGGAAAGCCCCCGGCCTTGCGACACATGACGTCCGATGTCCATGACCGAAGCGCAAGACTCGGATGGGATGCCATACGGGGATATGCCGATCTGGCGGTGCGCAAGGAGGGCAGGCACGGGCTTTGCCCGCGCGCTGTCACGGTATCTTCGCGCAGAGCTCAGTTGCCACGGCGGCAGGGTATGGTTAGCTTCCGCCTAACGGCCCACCGGTAAAAGGTATGTAGAATGCGTCTGTTCCGGCATCTTGTGAGTTGGGCCCTGGCCCTGTTTCTGGTCGCGATGTTCGTCCAGGCGACCATCCACCCGCTACCCAATCCGCCGGAAGGCCTGGTGAAGTTCTTTGACCCGCCGGGCGAGAACATCGTGTTCCAGACCATCGCGACGAAATCGGGCATCAGCCTGTATGAACCGGCGGGCCGCGTTGCGGTGGGCCTGATCGAGCTGATGGCGGCCCTGTTCCTGTTCCTGCCCATGACGCGCCGGTTTGGGGCCTTCCTGTCGGCGGGCGTTCTTGGCGGCGCTGTCGCCATGCATCTGTCGCCCTGGCTCGGCCGGGAAATCCCGGTCTCGCTCGACCCGAAGACCACCGCCACCGATGGGGGCATGCTGTTCATGCTGGCCATCGTCATGCTGGTGTGCAGCCTTCTGTTGATGGTCGTGCACCCCGGCCGCTCAGAGCGGAATTGACCCGCGCCGTCATCTCCACAGACCGTTAACCGTTTGCTGCAAGAGTTTTCGTCAATGCGAAAACGGCCAAACGTATGGAAGACCCCTTGGAGCCCTTGCTGACGCAGCAGACCGGTCGCGCGCGCAACGCGCTGTTCCGGCGTTTGCTTGATCTTGTTGCCATGCCAGCTTCCCGTCTGGCGCATCAGGACCGTCACATGGTGGGCGACATCCTTCTGGAAGTTCTGTTCCACGCCGAAGAATATGACCGCGAAATGTGTGCCCGCCGCCTGTCGAATCACCGGGAGGCCCCCAAACGCGTCCTGCGCTATCTGGGCCAGTGCTCCTATCGCGTCGCGCAGCATGTGCTGGAGGCCAATGAGGGCTATGACGCCTGCGATCTGCGGGAAATCTGCATGTCCGGCTCGCAGGATCACCGGATGATCATTGCCCAGCGCAAACTGGTGCCGGATTCGGTCTGCGAATACCTTGCCGAGTTTGCCGAGATCCCTGTGGTGAAGGCGATGTTGTCGAACAATGGCGCGATCATGCCCGAACAGGCCATCGACAAGCTGGTGGCCCGCTCGCGCGGCGATGAAAGCCTGTGCCCGCTCCTGGTCGAGCGTCTCGAGACCAAGCCGTCCCAGGCCATGGCCATGTTCTGGTGGAGCGACAGCGTTACCCGGAAGAAGATACTGCAGCGTCATGCGGCCGACCGGCTGGAAGTGATCGACACCTGCCGCGATGTGTTTGAACTCGCTGCCGAAGAGAACTGGTCCGATCCGGTTACCCGCAAGGCGCTGCAATTGATCGAGCGCCGCCAGCGCAACCGCGCCGCCATCGACAAGAGCCCGTATGACAGTCTCGAGGACGCCATCAATGCTTCCGCGCTCGACGGGATGGATTCCGAACTGGCGCAGGAAATCGGCTACCTTGCCGGCCTGAAACCGGTCACGGCGGCGAAGATCCTGACCGATGCGGGCGGCGAGGGGATTGCGGTCCTGTGCAAGGGCACTGGCGTGAAACGGGACTTCCTGCCTGTTTTATGGGCAGGCCTGAAACGCACTTTGGAAACCGAGACGGGCGAGATCGACCCCGACTTCTCACGCGTTGCCGAGATCTATGAAATCATGACCGTGGCCAAGGCCCAGACCACGCTAAGGTACTGGAACTGGTCGCTATCCTCGGCCTTTTCGCCGAGTGCCTTGTCCTCCGCGATGGATGACGTGCCTGCCAATGAGGAAGCCAGCTTCTCCTCGCCACAGCGCACAGCCCGACTCGTTTTTGGCAGGTAACGGCAGAAAACCACCCGAAAAGCACTTTCCAAGACGCGCGCGTCCCTTTAGGTCAGGGCGTTCATTGTATTGGGTCATCGATGAAAGGGGCGCGAGTGGCGTACTTTCTGGGGTTGCTGGTTGCACTGGTCGGCTTCTGGCTGGGCATGTCTGGTCATTACACGCCTTTGCTGCTGACACTGGGCGCCGTGTCGGTGGCCGTCTGTCTGATCCTGGCCTACCGGCTCGACATCATAGACCGTGAAGGCGCGCCCTATGTGCGCATCATCGGGTTTGCTCTGTATTTTCCCTGGCTGATGAAGGAAATCGCCAAGGCAAACTGGACCGTGGTTAAGGCCTGCCTGAAGGCCGAAATGGACATATCTCCGGCCTTGGTGAAGGTTAAGACTGCCTGTGTAACCGATCTCGCCAAGGTAACCTTCGCCAATTCCATCACGCTGACCCCCGGTACGGTCACGGTGGAGATCGAAGGCGACAAGATGCTGGTCCACGCGCTCTACGAGCAGGAAGCCCAGCCGGAAGCCTTTGACGAGATGGACCGCCGGTCGCGCGAAGCCGCCGACGGGAAGAGGAGACCCGCATGACCGCCGCTGCCCTGATTGCCGTCCTGTTCGGGATGCTCCTCCTGCTGATCCGCGCCATTGCCGGGCCGACGCTGTATGACCGCGTGCTGGCGGTGAACTCGTTCGGCACCAAGACCGTGCTGGCGCTCGGCCTGCTCGGCTTCGTGATGGGACGTCCGCAATTCCTCGATATCGCCATTCTTTACGCGCTGATCAATTTCGTCTCGACCATCGCGATCCTGAAATTCTTCCGCTACCGGTCGTTCCAGGTTCCGCTGGTGCGCCGCGGACAGGGAGGTGGCAATGTCTGATTTCCTTGCATCCCTTCCGGCCTGGTGGGAGGTCATCCGGTTCCCGCTTGGCGCCGCACTGTGCCTGGCGGGCGGGCTGCTTTGCCTGGTCGGCACTGTCGGCGTGCTGCGCTTCCCGGATTTCTACACCCGCCTTCACGCGGCCAGTATCACTGACACGTCCGGCGCAACGCTGCTGTTGCTCGGCATGGCCATGATGGCGCCCGACTGGATGGTCGTCAGCAAACTGGTCGCCATCTTCGTCTTCATCTATTTGACCAGCCCCGCCTCGTCGCACGCAGCGGCAAATGCGGCGCATACGGCTGGCCTGCAGCCGCTGATCGGACCGGTCAGCACGCATGACAAGGAAGGGCAGGGATCCTGATGGCGATGAGTGAACCCGATATCGGCATGGCACTGGTCAACATCGTCCTGCTCGGCCTCCTGTTCGTTGTGGGCATCGCGATTGCCCGCCTGCGCAGCCTGTTTGCCATTGTGATGCTGTCCGGCATCTATTCGTTGGTGTCTGCCGTCTGGTATGTCGCCGTGGACGCGGTCGATGTGGGCTTTACCGAAGCGGCCGTTGGCGCGGGCATGTCCACCGCGGTCCTGCTCGGCGCGATGCTGCTGACCTCCCGGACAGCCAAGCCGGAGAAATCGCTCCGCCAGCTCGGACCTCTGCTTGTCTGCATCGCAACGGGCATCATGCTGATTTACGCGACCGTCGACCTGCCGGCTGTGGGCGATCCGAATTCGCCGGCCAATACAGGGGTCGGGCTCACCTATCTGCGGGTCGCCTGGTTTGACACCGGCATCGAGAACGTCGTGACCCCGGTCCTCGGCAGCTATCGTGGCTTCGATACGCTGGGCGAAACGACCGTTGTGTTCGTGGCCGGCATTGCTGTGGCGCTATTGCTCGGTTTCGGAGAGCGCTCGCTCGCCGAAACCATCCGCAACGAGGACAAGAGCCTGCCCAAGGCGACTACGAAACCAGACCCTGAAAATGAGGAGACGGACGCATGAAGAGCGATCATCACGTCATCCTGCGCGTCATCACGAAGGTCCTGATCCCGGTCATCGTATTGTATGGCCTGTACGTTCAGTTCCATGGCGATTTCGGACCCGGCGGCGGATTCCAGGCGGGTGTGATCCTTGCCGTGGCCGTCATTCTCTATGCCCTCGTGTTCGGGGTGCCTTCCGCGATGCGGGCCGTGCCGCCGGCCTTTACCCGGTCCTTGGCGGCCGTCGGTGTGCTCCTGTATGCAGGCGTGGGCTTCTGGGCCCTGTTGCAGGGCGGGCAATACCTTGAATATCAGGCCCTTTTCCAGGAAGAACCGGGCGGTCATCACGGCCAGCATGTCGGCATTATCCTGATCGAACTGGGCGTTCTGTTCGGTGTGTCCGGCGCCATGCTGACCATCTTTTATGCTTTTGCGGGCCGCGTGGCCGAAATCCGCGACGAGGACTGGTAGGCCGATGCTGCTATTCATTCTTGAGCGCGCAAATTACTGGGCGGTCATCGGGCTGATGATGATCGGCCTGTATATCACGTTTGCGTCCGGAAACCTGATCAAGCGACTGGTGGGCCTGTCCCTGTTCCAGACCTCGATCTGCCTGTTCTATGTGACGCTCGGCATCGTGGCCGGGGGCACCGCGCCGATCCTGATGGATCCGGACACGTCCGGCGGACATGGCGGCGGTCATGGTGAAGAGGCCCCGCATGCGGCCATCGACGCCGTGCTGACGGCGGCCTCCGGCGGGGACCGGGTCGCAGACCTGGTTCATACCTATTCCAACCCATTGCCGCATGTCCTGATGCTGACCGCCATCGTGGTGGGCGTCGCGACCCTGTCGGTCGGGCTCGCCCTGATCGTCCGCATTCGCGAGGCCTATGGCACGATCGAAGCTGACGAGGTGCGCGAAATCGACATGCAAACCGCTATCGCTCAGGAAGCCGAGCAGGAAGCAGCTGAGAAAGAGGCGCTGGCATGATCGACCTGCTCCTGGATACGGCGCCCCGCTGGGCGCTCCTTCACGCACCCGCCTTGCTGGTCATGGCGCCGCTCTTCCTGGCGCCGCTGCTGGCCATCCTGCCAAGCGGGCGACTGTCCTGGCTGATCAGCATCTTCGCGACCCTGTTTGCCCTGTTCTGTGCGCTGATCCTGGTGGGGCAGGTTCAGGCGTCGCCAGTCGGCGTGGTCGGGTATGATGTCGGCAACTGGCCCATGCCAATCGGCATCGTCTTGCGCGTCGACGCGCTGAACTCCATGATCCTGTTGCTGGTCGCCTCCATCGGCGTGCTGGCGACGATCTTCTCCTGGCCAACGGTCAAGGCGGAGATCCCCGAGCGCAAGCATCCGCTATTCTATTCGGCCTTCCTCGTCTGCTTTGCCGGCCTGTGCGGCGTGGCGATCACGGGCGACGCGTTCAACCTGTTCGTCTTCCTCGAGATTTCCTCGATCTCCACCTATGTGCTGGTCGCGCTGGGCGCAGGGCGGGACCGCCGCGCCCTGCCGGCGGCGTTCAACTACCTCATCATGGGCACGCTGGGCGCCAGCTTCTACATTATCGGCGTCGGCTTCCTCTATTCGGCCACCGGCACGCTCAACATTGCCGACATCGCCTCGAAGCTGCCCGATCTGGCAGGCAATCGCAGCGTCGAGGCAGGCTTTGCCTTCATCATTGTCGGGCTTGGCCTGAAGGCTGCTGTCTGGCCGCTGCACCAATGGCTGCCGAATGCCTACTCCTATTCGCCAAGCTTTGTGACGATGTTCCTGTCGGCCACGGCGACCAAGGTTGCGCTGTATGCGTTGATCCGGTTCCTGTTCACCGTCTTCCGTCCGGAATTCGCGTTCGAGCAGGCGACCTTCACCTATCTGCTGATGCCGCTGGGCCTCGCCGCGATGATCACCTGCAGCTTCCAGGCAGTCTTCCAGACCGATGTACGCCGGACGCTGGCCTATTCCTCGGTTGCGCAGGTCGGCTACATGATCCTCGGCGTATCGGTCGGCACGGTCGCTGGCGTCAGCGCCGGCCTGTTCCACCTGCTCAACCACGCCATGATCAAGGGCGCGCTCTTCATGGCGGTGGCTGGTGTCGTCCTGACCTTCCAGGGCACCACCATCCGCGACTTTGCGGGCCTTGGCCGCACGGCGCCATGGACGATGACCGGCTTTGCCATTGCGGCCCTGTCGCTGATTGGGGTGCCGCTGACCGCGGGCTTCCAGTCCAAGCTGCAGCTCGGCTACGCCCTGTTCGATCAGGGCATGTGGTGGGCCGTCGTCTTCGTCGTTTTCTCCAGCTTCCTTGCGGTGATCTATATGGGCCGCATTCTGGAGGCGATCTTCTTCCGGCCGCCGATCAATCCGCGCAAGTCGCGCAAGGAAGCGCCGATCCTGTTGCTGGTGCCGCTCTGGATACTGGCCCTTGCAAACATCTATTTCGGTATCACGACCGAACTGCCGCTCGGCCTGGCGCGTGACGCCGCTGCCGCCGCGTTCGGACTGGAGGCCTTCTGATGAGCTCTGAGCTGTTGATCTGGGCTGCCCTGTGCCTGCCTTTGCTGATTGCGGCGGGGATTGCCGTGACCGGGGCGTTCTCGAACGTCCGGGAAGGCGTCACTTTGGTCGGCTCGACCGTCCTGTTCGGTGTGGTCATTGCGCTCGCCACGAAAGTGGCCGGCGGGGAAGTTCCCCAGCTCTATGTGGGGCAGGCTGCGCCAGGGCTCGATTTCGCGTTCAAGCTGGAGCCGCTGGGCGCTCTGTTCGCGCTGGTCGCGAGCGGCCTGTGGATCGTGAACTCGTTCTATTCCATCGGCTACATGCGCGGGAACCGCGAGCGTAACCAGACACGCTTCTATATCTGTTTCGCCATTGCCATTTTCGGCGCCATGGGCGTCGCCATGTCGGCAAACCTGTTCACCCTGTTCGTGTTCTACGAAGTGCTGACCCTGTCGACCTATCCACTGGTCGCGCACAAGGGCGATGCCGCGGCCAAGCGGGGCGGACGGATCTATCTGCTGACCTTGCTGGGCACCTCGATCGGCCTGTTCCTGATGGCCATCATGTGGACCTGGGTTCTGGCCGGCCAGAACCTCGATTTCGTTCAGGGCGGGCTGCTCGCCGGGCGTAACCTCGATCCGGCCGTGGCCAGCGCCTTGTTGATCCTGTTTGCCTTCGGCATCGGCAAGGCGGCGCTGATGCCGTTCCATTTCTGGCTGCCCAATGCGATGGTCGCGCCGACACCGGTGTCGGCCCTGTTGCACGCGGTTGCGGTCGTGAAGGCGGGTGTCTTCACCGTGATGAAGGTCTCGATCTATATTTTCGGGGAAGACCTGCTGAACGCTACGCCGGGCAGGGAGTTCGTCCTCGGGGTGGCCTGCTTCACCATCATCGTCGCGTCTCTGGTCGCAATGACCAAGGACAATCTCAAGGCGCGGCTGGCCTATTCGACCATCGCGCAGCTGTCCTACATCACGCTCGGCGCAATGCTGGCGACGCAGGCTGGCTTCATGGGCGGCGCGCTGCAGATCGCAGCCCATGCCGTCGGCAAGATGACCCTGTTCATGTGCGCAGGCGCGATCTATGTCGCCACCGGCCTGACAAATATTTCCGACATGAGAGGCCTCGGCCGCAAGATGCCGCTGGTCTTCATCGCCTTCTTCATCGCCACCCTGTCGATTATCGGCATTCCGCCTATGGCAGGCGCCTGGGCGAAGTATGAGCTGATGCAGGGCGCGATCGACCGGGGTACAGGCTTCGTGCCGTATGTCCTGATCATCTCCTCGCTGCTGAACATCGCCTATCTCCTGCCGATCCCGATCCTGGCCCTGATGCCGGTACCGGGCACGCCGGAGCCAAGACCGTTCAAGCGGCCGGGAGGCGCGCCCTTCTTTACCGTGGCGGCGCCCGTCGTGACGGCGGCGCTGTGTGTGATCCTGTTCTTCCTTGTCGGGCCCCTGGCAGACTTCCTGTCGCCAGCCTTTGAGAATCCGGCATCCCCTGCCTTCGCTGGAGGTCAGCCATGAGCGACGACACGCCAAACGATACCCGCGACACAAGCGGCCGCTTCGTGAAACGCGCCGCAGAACAGGCGCACCGGCTGCACACGCCGTCCGATGATGGCGTCCACCCAATGGCAAAGATCCTGTTCGGCTGGACCGAGTCCAAGCTGGCAGGCACGGCGATCTTCTGGGGCATCGGCCTGCTCTCGGCTTTCCTGATCGTGATCGACCTGGCCTTCGACCGCCATGAATACATCCATATGGCAGGCGCCACCGGCTTTTATGCGATCTGGGGCTTCGCCTCGTTCGCCTTTGTCGTGCTGATGGGCTGGCCGCTGGGCCGGCTGCTGCGCCGGAGCGAAACCTATTATGGCGATCCCGGCGGACCGCCTGCGGACATTGACCCGGATGTCCCGGCCGCGCCTGACACATCCCCGACCTATCCCGACGAAGGAGACGAGCTCTGATGACTGGTTTGCTCTCCATGCTGAATCCCGGCTGGCTCCTGATCGCGGTGGGCCTTGTGGCCCTGTTCCTGCCGGTCCGGCGCGTACGCCAGGGCCTGACCATTGCGGCGCCAATTGTCGCCATCCTGCTGGTCTCGATGGCCGACCGGAACCTCAACCTCCTGACCGGCGAAGCGCTCGGGCTCGAGATGGTGTTCTATCGGGTCGACAATCTCAGCTACATTTTCGGCCTCGCCTTCCTGCTGGCGGCGCTCCTGAACGCGATCTATGCGTGGCACACCGATGACCGCCTGCAGGACGGCATGTCCATTGCCTATGCGGGCGCGGCCGTCGCGGCGACCTTCTCCGGCGACATGATGACCCTGTTCGTGTTCTGGGAGCTGACGGCGATTACCTCCGTCTTCCTTATCCTGAGGGCAGGGACACGCGCGGCCTATTTTGCCTCTATGCGCTATCTCGGCGTCCAGATCCTGTCCGGCGTGCTGCTGCTCGCGGGCATCGGCTATGTCTACCAGTCACGCGGCGACCTCTCGATCTCGGCTTTCACCAGCCTGAACGAGCCCGGCGCGCTGCTCGTCTTCATCGCCCTCGGCATCAAGGCGGCCTTCCCCTTCCTGCACAACTGGCTGCAGGATTCCTATCCGAAGGCCACGGTGGTCGGCGCGGTCGTCCTGTCGGCCTTCACGACCAAGCTGGCCGTCTATGCGTTCGCTCGCATGTTCCCGGGCCATGACGCGCTGATCTGGATCGGCGCGGTGATGACCGTGTTCCCGGTCTTCTTCGCCGTAATCGAGAACGATCTGCGCAAGGTGCTGGCCTACTCGCTGAACAACCAGGTTGGCTTCATGATCTGCGCCATCGGCCTGGGCACGGCAGGCGTTGGCAATGCGCTCGCGCTGAACGGGGCATCGGCGCATGCCTTCTGCCATATCATCTACAAGGGCCTCCTGTTCATGAGCATGGGCGCGGTGCTGTATCGCACCGGCACGACCAAGGCGTCCGAGTTGGGCGGGCTCTACAAATCCATGCCGTGGACGACGGTGTTCTGCATCATTGGGGCGATGTCGATTTCGGCCTTCCCGCTCTTCTCCGGCTTTGCCGCCAAGTCGCTGACCATGACGGCCGTCGGCAAGGAAGGGTACACGATCGTGTGGCTGATGCTGCTGTTTGCTTCGGCCGGTGTGCTGGAGCATTCGGGCATCAAGATTCCGTACTTTGCCTTCTTCGGGCATGACAGCGGCAAGCGCGTGAAGGAAGCGCCCTTCAACATGCTGCTCGCCATGGGCCTCGCCTCCTTCATCTGTATTGCGGTCGGCGTACCGGCGATTGTTCCGGGCTTCGGCTATGAGTGGCTCTACAACCTCCTGCCGTATCGCGAAGAGGCGATGGCCTATCATCCGTTCACGCTGGATCATGTGTTGACCCAGATGCAGTTGCTGGTTCTGGCGATCTTTGCCTTCGTGATGCTGAAACGCCTCGGCTGGTATCCGCCGGAGAAGCCCGGCGTGGTGCTCGACAGCGACTGGCTCTATCGCAAGGCCGGTTATGGCATGGCAACCTGGACCGGGACGGTGTGGCAGAAAGTGGGACCGGCCATGTCGACCGTCTTCTTCAAGTTGACGGGCCGGGCCTATGAGCGGATCGAGGACACATTCAGCCCAAGAGGCGAACTGGCGCGGGGCGGCCTTGCCAGTGGCATGGCGATCTGGACGGCGATCCTGTTGGGCTTTGTCCTGCTCTTGTCCTTCGTCACGACCGGATAGGGTAGCCGCGCATTCAAAAACATACCGCCGGTACGCGAAAAGCTGGGTGGATCGTGTAATAAATACTGCGATTTATGCGTGAATCAGTCTCAATCTTAGGGTAACCCCGATTGGTTATTCGCAAGGATGGGGATGCGAGATGACTGACACCACGAATCCGGCTGGCAGCCGGATCGAATTTCTGGAAATGACGACGCAGATTGTTGTGGCCTATGTCAGCAACAATGCGTTGCAGGCAGAAGACGTGCCGCAACTTATCCGGCTGGTTCATTCCTCACTCGAAAGCGTCCAGGCGAAAGAGGTGAGCCAGGAGCCGCTGAAGCCGGCCGTCTCTGTGCGCAAATCCATCGGGGAAGATTACCTGATCTGTCTCGAAGACGGGCTGAAGTTCAAATCCCTGAAACGCCATCTGCGCACGAAATACGACATGACCCCCGAGGAATACCGCGAGAAATGGGGCCTGCCGGCCGATTATCCCATGGTCGCACCGGGCTATTCCAAGCAACGCTCAATGCTCGCCAAGCAAATGGGCCTCGGAAAATCAGAGCGCGAGTAATATTCGCCATCGAATACTTTTGTTTCGCATGCGAAATGAAAGCATTTGGTAGGAATGGTTAAGAAAAACTCACCAAGACTCTTGATCCGCGACTCCACTCGCGCGATAGGTGATTCTATCGAATCACCTGGGGGTGACTGAAATGAGCAAACAGAATGTCTTCAAAGGCGTGACCGATTCGCAGCAAAAGCTGATCGAATACTGGTGCAGCCTGCGCGATTCGCACGGCCTCGTGCGGCGCGAATCAATCGATCCAGGCCAATTCCGCGCCATGCTGGCCAGCATTTCAATTGTCGAGTTCGACCGATTCGGCACAGGACGCTTCCGAATCGCCGGATCGCGCCTGCGCCAGATTTTCGGCATGGAGGCCCGTGGCCGCCAGATCGAGGATGTGCTGGGCAAGCATGGCGAAGCCTATTGCCTGGGCCTCGCTGCCGCGCTGGAGCGGGGCGCTCCCGTCGGCGGGGTGATCGAACAGGAAGATGGCCGCATGCATGCCTGGGTCCGCCTGCCACTGGCCGGACGCGACGGCCAGCTGAGACAAGTGCTCTGCCACGATGAATTGGTGCGCGCGCGCCCGAAGAAAGGCCGCCCTGATCCGGCCGGCAAGGACATGTCCGGCGGTCATGACCGCGCCGCCGCCTAGGCTGTTCCGGCTCCTCCTCTGACCAGAATGCAGAAACGGCGCAGCTCCCCAGCTGCGCCGTTTCTGCATTTGCGCATCCTATCCCCCGAAACCCCACCAGTAGCGCACCCTCAATCCCCAGACATTGCGGGCATTCAACTTGCCGGAATAGGAAAGTTATCCTACACCTGCGGAAGTCGGGTAGTCTTGTGCCTGTCATCACAGGAGAACGACATGCAGTATTTCGACCCCCGGAAAGACGAAGACAGGGCCTATCTCGCGGCCGCGCTGACGGCGTATGCGCTGGGCCTGAAGACCGAGGCGATCCTCAGCCGCCAGCGCCGCTCGCCCGCCGAGGCACGCGGCCGCCAGATTGCCATGTACCTGCTGCGCACGGCGCTGGGCATGAGTCTCAGCCGCGTGGCGCGGGCCTTCAATCGTGATCGCACCACGGTCGCCTATGGCTGCAACCTGATAGAGGATTGCCGGGATGATCCGGATTTCGATGTCTGGATCGAGCAATTGGCGGTCGGCCTGTCGAGCGTGGTCGTGCTCGATGGCGCAGCGGTGGAGGTCTAGGTCATGGGACAGTGCCGGATCCTGACCGAATATCGTCTGATGAGTGTGCTGGTGCATGGCGGCATGATCGCGCCCCTGCGTCAGACCTATCTGGCCTATCGCGGGCCGGACACGCGGCGCCAGCGGGCGGGCTGGGTCTCGCCGCACATTGTGGCGCGCCTCAAGGCAGGGAATCGCCTTCAGGCGCAGGCCATGTTCCCGGATCGGCTGGAGGCCGCCCCGGCGCCGGGACGGGCGCGGGACTCTCGCGCCATCTGCCGCCCGGCCGATCTGCTGAATTTGCGCACCGATGGGCGCCGCAGCCTGATGGCGGACCTCTTCGCGGCGTCGGCGTCCCCGGACGTGATCCGCCAGAGCGCAGCGGCGGGACGTTACCGGGATGAATACATCCGGGCGAGCCAGCCGGTGGCAGACCGTGTCCGCCCGGTTTTTGGGGGCGGGACACGGCGGACCCCGTCCGCGCGGCTGGCGGCGCTGGAGTCAGGGATTGGTACGCACTCAATGCGGCAGCTGGAAGATATGCTGATCGACCGGGCGACCGTCACGGCACTTACTGTGCGGTGGGGCATGGAGGCGGAGGGCGTGCGGGCAGCCGCGCAGGAGGCGCTGGCGCGTCTCGCTGTGGCCTATGAGCTTTCGCCGGCCGTGGACAGCCCGGCCTGAGCATCAATGCGGATGCGTTCAAGCATGGAGGCGAGCCCGTTCGAGCGTTGAGCGGTGAGTGCGCCGCTGACGCCGATCTCGTCGAGCAGGGCCTTGGCGTCGAACCCGTTGATCTCTTCCAGCTGCGCGCCGGAATAGAGGCGGATGAGCAGGGCGATCAGTCCCGACACGATCATGGCGTCCGATTCGGCCCGCACTTTCATACGGCCGTCTTCAATGTCGGTGACCATCCAGACCTGTGAGGCACAGCCGCGCACGCGCGTCTCTTCCGTCCGCTCTTCGGGGGCGAGCGGCGGGTTCGCCTTGCCGAGATCGATGATGTGCGCATAGCGCGCTTCCCAATCATCCAGCCAGGAAAACTCTTCGCGGATTTCGTCTGCAGTTTCAGCAATCGTCATGACCGCCAGATGGGGCATCTCAGGTCAAAAAGAAACCCCCGGAACCGATTGTGGTGCCGGGGGTCAAGAGAGAGACTTGTCTGCTGGGGCTTATTGGTAGACGCCGCCAATGCATTGTCCGACATCTGCGAGTGCGTGCTCGCCGATGCAAAACGGAACTTCATATTGCTGGTTCGCTGCGGCAACGCATTGCTGCAGGTTGAGGTTCGCCATGTTCAGGCAGCCACGGGTTTCGCGCTCGGCCATGGCCGAATTGACCTGGCTGGAAGACGCAGCCGTCTGGCCGAGAATGCGATAGGCGGCGAGGGTGGCGATCTGGTCGGCCACAGGTTCCTTGCCGAATTTCACACGCTTCTTCTTGGACAGGCCCAGGCCGCTGGTCACGGCCGCCGGGAAGCGGACGGCATCTGCGGCGCCGGAGACATTGTCCCACAGCGACGGAGCGCCGGTGCGACCGGCTCCCGCCAGCACGCTGTCGATGTCCGCTGCCGAAAAGGCGGAGATCAGCTGTCCGCGGGCCGGCGTGCCGACTGTCTGGATGCTGTTCAGCCGCGTGGCTTTTGCTCCGGAATTTCCGATCTTGGCTTTCGCCCAGCCGGAGCCCTGCAGGCTGTAAGCTTGTTCTTTTACATAGGCCGCCGTGGCGCTGAGGCGCTGGCTGTCGGCCTCGGTCGCTGCCAGGGACAGGCTGACCGCATTATCACCGCCGCTGAGCTGGCGTGCATAGCGCACGTCATTTTTCAGGCCGGTCAGCAGCGCGTCGCTGCCGTAGAAACTTTCGATGTCACGCACAGCGGCCCGGTATTCGGGATCCTGCGATGCGATCAGTGCGGAATAGGAGATCCAGCCCTTCGACAGCTGGTCCGGATTGTGCCCGCCCAGAGAGTTCAGGGCGTGGTCGATGTCCTTGGCAGACGAGAAAGGCTTGCCTTTCACGTCCGTGACATCGGACTGGTAAGTCCCGTAAACAGCGGCCGATTCCGAAATCGGATCCCCCGACTGCGCAGATGCCCCCATGGCCAAGCCAAGGGCAACCATTGCAGTACCGATCATTCTGATGGATTTCATGTGCTAATTCTCCCTCACGCGTCACGCGACAGTGTTGCATGAACTTCCCCCCATGGGGAACCTCGCCTTGCCTGCTGCACACATTACAAATACAGCAAAGTATGCGTGACCCAGGCAGAATGCCTAATGAATCTCACCGGGGTGTTAACGAGTTGCCCGAACTGACACGAAAGAGATTACAGTTTGTCCACCTGATTTGGCTTGTCCTCACGGTGGCACTGGGTCTTTCAGCGTTAATAGGCGGAGTGGCCGATAACGCGCTCCTGGCTGGCCTTGGCCTTGCCGCACTTCCAGGTGTGGTGGGGGCGGCGCTGTTGCATCCGCGCGCGCGGGCAGATGATCTGATCGGACCGTTCCTCGTGATCGGTTGGACGTTGCTGGCCATGCTCGGCATTGCCGCAACAGGGGCGGCCCTGTCACCGCTCACCGTATTGTTTGCCATTGCTCCGCTAACGGCCATAAATCTGCGCAAGCCCGGCATGGCGGCCGAGGCGGCGATCTTCGGCGCCTTCGCGTTCGTGGCCGCAGCAATCATGGTGCGGCTTGGCTTGCTGCCCCCCGTGAATCCGGTCAGCGCGTATCAGGTGCCAGCGATGCTGCTGGCCTTCGCCGCCCTCGTCATGATCGGCCTGTTGGCGTGGACCTATCTGAAAGCGCGTGAGGAAGAAGCGGCGCTGCCAGTAGAGGTGCCGCAGCCCATGATGACCGTCCGGCAGGATGTCGGCCTCCCGCAAGAGTCCGGCCTGTTGTTGCTGGACGTCTCCGAATTTGGTCGCATTCGTACCCTGAGCGGGGATCTGCTCGGCCTCGAGAACGTCAAGGCCGGGGGGCTGCTGGCCAACCTGCTACAGGATGAGAAGGAAGTCGGCCTGCTGAAGCCAGCGAACGGCCGCACACATGGCGAAGTGACCCTGAAGAATGGCCGCGAGGCGGCGTTCGTCGCAGAGGCACATGACAGCGGCGCTGTGCTCGTGCTGCGTGACCTGACAGAGGCGCGCGCCCTGACGCTGGAAACGCGGGCCCGGCTGGAAGAGGCCGAAGCGCGCCTGAAGGGGCGCACCGCCTTCTTTGCCTCCCTGGGCCATGATCTGAAGACGCCGCTGAATGCCATTCTCGGCTATGCCGACATGATGCGCGCGGGCATTCGCGGACCGATGCCTGAGCCTTATGCGGACTATCCGGAAATCATTCATGAGAGCGGGCAGGATCTGCTCCTGCTGGTCGACGATATTCTCGATCTCGCCAAGGCCGAGGCCGACCGCCAGAGACTGGAACCGGAACCGGTCGACCTGACCGCGTCCGCGCAATCCATCCTGCGCCAACTCGACAACCAGGCCGAACGCGCTGGGGTCAAACTGAAACTGAAAGCAAGTGGCGAAGTCTGGGCCGAAGCTGATGCGCGCGCCGTGCGCCAGATCTGGCAGAACCTTGTCTCCAACGCGATCAAGTATTCGTCGTCTGGCGGGACGGTAACCCTGGATGCGCGCGATGAGGGCAATGCCACCGTGCTGAGCGTGACCGACAAGGGTGCCGGCATGTCAGCCGAAGATGTCCGCCGCGTGCTGGAGCCGTTCTCGCAGGGCAGCAATTCCAAGGGCCGCCAAGGCACAGGGCTGGGCCTTGCCGTGGTACATTCCTTCGCCCAGCTGCATGGCGGCCAGGTCGTGATCGACTCCGCGCCCGGCAAAGGCACCAAGGTGGAAGTCAGCCTGCCCCGCGCCAACCCCGCCGACATCCAGCCCCTGGAAGACGCGGCGCAATAGGCGTCCCGCTTTCCGGATACCGGCGAACGCGTCTATGACATCTCCAATGCACATCAACCGGGCGCGCGGCCCGCTACAGGATTCCTGCCCATGATGATGGAAAGACTGCCCACAAAGCTCTGGGTCGATGCGCTGGTCCGGCGGGCTCAGGTCGCAGGTGCCGCAGCATTCGTGCTGCAGTCCGGCGATCAGGAGCGCGGCGATGTGCTGATCAAGGTCGCGCGGCTCGACGGCACGGCGGCGGCCTACATTCCGACCATGAACATGGAAGGCGAGCGCATCTTCATCGACCTGATCGTACAGGGGATCGGACCCGAAGAAACGGCTGTGGACGCCTATGTCCGCAAGGCCCGCGATCGCGACCGGGACCTCTGGGCAATCGAGATCGAAGACCGCGACGGCCGCCACTTCCTGACCGAGCCTGTGGAACACCCCGAATAGCCGCAAATGCGTCGCCGTAAATTCACAGAACTCTTTAACCGGCAGTAGGTGTTTATTAACCGTGTGAGGGCAGCTTCGGCCTGAATTCTAGCTGGGGCGCGCCAATCATGCTGTTTCTGATGAATGATCAGATCACCGAGATCGAGATACCGGAGATGCACCTTGCCAAACGGTGGCAGTCACTTGGCTGTGGCGACCCTTATGGCATGCGGGCCCGCGAAGCGTTGAATTTCGCCAGCCGGGTCGTGGGCGAGCATCTGAAGGAACGCATCCCGCTGGAGGATTGCCTCCTGCAGGATCTGGGCTCCCTGATCATCGCCAAGACTGGCGCCAATGCCGTCCTGTTCCCGGTTTTCGGGAGCGTCGTGGGCGAACCGCGCCTGACCATCCTGCCGGAAACGATCCTCGCATCCCTGCGCGACCGCCACCATCGTGAGGGCAAGGCTCCTGATGTGCGCGAGATCTGGCCGAACGCAGCCTGACACGCATCCTGATACTGGCGCTTCAATCGGCGGGTCAAATGGGCTAGGGCCTCTGCCGAGTACGAAAGAGCCCAGATTCCATGTCCCATGAACAGGAAGCCGCCCGCCGGCGCACCTTTGCCATCATCTCCCACCCGGACGCCGGTAAGACGACGCTGACGGAGAATTTGCTGTTGGCCGGGGGTGCCATCCGCGCAGCCGGCGAAGTGGCCGCACGCGGGCAGGCCCGCCGCACGACTTCCGACTGGATGAAGATCGAGCGGGATCGCGGCATCTCGGTGTCCGCCTCTGTCATGACGTTCGAATTCGATGGGCTTGTCTTCAACCTGCTCGACACGCCGGGCCACGAAGACTTTTCCGAAGACACGTATCGCACGCTGACCGCCGCCGACTGTGCGGTCATGGTGCTCGACGCCGCCAAGGGCATCGAGCCGCAGACGTTGAAACTGTTCGAGGTCTGCCGCCTGCGCGATATTCCGATCGTGACCTTCATCAACAAGATGGACCGCGAGGCGCAAGACCCGATCTCCCTGCTGGACGAAATTCAGGACAAGCTGCAGCTGGACACCGCGCCGCTCTACTGGCCCGCCGCCAGCGGCCAGCGCTTCTCCGGCATGATGGATTTGCAGAAACAGGAATTCTGCGTCTTCGAGCGCAAGCCGGGTGAGGCGCCCCGGATCGGCGCTGCCGAGCGCATACCGGGCGATGAGGCCACGCTGAAAGCGGTCCTGGACGAGAGCGTCTTTGACGAACTCAGCGAAGGCGCCGAAATGGCGACGACCCTGTTGCCGGAATTCGACATCGAGTCTTTCCGGGGCGGACATATGACGCCCGTCGTGTTCGGCTCGGCCCTGCGCCATTTCGGGGTTCTGGAATTGCTCCGCACACTGCACTCCTATGCGCCGGCGCCACGAGACCAGAAGGCCGAGAAGAAGGGCGAGCCAGTCATGATTCATGCCGGTGACAAGCCGGTCTCCGGCTTCGTCTTCAAGATCCAGGCGAACATGGACCCGAACCATCGCGACCGGGTTGCTTTCCTGCGGCTCTGCTCCGGCGAGTTCAAGCGCGGCATGCGCCTGAAGACGACGGCGGGCAAGCAGCTCAATATCCACAATCCGATGATGTTCCTGGCGCAGGACCGCGAGATTGCCGAGACCGCCTATGCAGGCGATGTCATCGGTGTGCCGAACCACGGCCAGCTGCGGGTTGGCGACAGCCTCTCCGAGAGCGGAGACATCCAGTTTGGGGGCATTCCGAACTTTGCCCCCGAACTCCTGCGCCGCGCCCGCGTGAAAGATCCGATGAAGGCCAAACACCTCCGCAAGGCGCTCGAAAGCCTTGCCGAAGAAGGCGTGACCCAGCTGTTCAAGCCAGCCATCGGCTCAGATATGATTGTCGGCGCGGTCGGACAGCTCCAGTTTGAAGTGATGACCGAACGGGTCGCGGCCGAGTACAATCTCGAAGTCGTGTTCGAGCCTGCGCCGTACAATGTGGCGCGCTGGATGAGCTGTGATGACGACAAGGTGCTCGAAGCCTTCCTTGACCGGAACAAGTCCGCCAGCGGAACGGATCTGGATGGCGCGCCGGTCTATCTGGCGAAGAATGCGTGGGATGTGGGCTATGCCCAGGAGAAGAACCCGGACATTCGTTTCACGGCCACCAAGGAACGCCTGGTCTAGGCCTGCCCGTGCACGCAGGACGATATTCTGAAATCTCGTTTCGGTAGTGTATCAAATGTCGCGGTTCTGGTGTATCTTTCCGTCATTACGGAAGGAGATCAGCATGCCGTATATCAAGACGCGAGATGATACTGAGATCTTCTACAGGGATTGGGGCCCGCCCGAGGCACAACCCATCATGTTCCATCATGGCTGGCCTTTGACCGCTGATGATTGGGACAATCAGATGCTGTTCTTCCTGTCCGAGGGTTATCGGGTAATCGCAGCGGATCGCCGCGGTCATGGCCGGTCGCAGGAAACCTGGACCGGCAATGACATGGATACCTATGCCGCCGACACGGATGACCTTGTTAAGGCGCTGAACCTGACAAATGTGGTCCATGTCGGACACTCGACGGGCGGCGGGGTCGTGGCGCGGTATGTGGCCCAGCATGGCGGAGGCCGGGCCGCCAAAGCTGTGCTGATTGGCGCGGTCCCGCCCTTGATGCTGAAGACGGAGGACAATCCGGATGGCATTCCCCTGGCTGTCTTCGATGATTTCCGGAAGCAATTGTCAGACAGTCGCGCCCGGTTTTTCCTCGATGTCCCGAGCGGCCCGTTTTTCGGATTCAACCGGGATCATGTCGAGACGGTGGAGGCGATGGTCCATAATTGGTGGCGCCAGGGCATGATGGGCAGCGCGAAGGCGCATTATGACTGTATCGCCGCCTTCTCCGAGACGGATTTCACCGAAGACCTGAAAGCCATCAAGGTGCCCACACTGATCATGCACGGCGATGATGACCAGATCGTTCCGCTCGACCTGAGCGCCCGCAAGGCCGCAAGCCTTGTCGAGGGATCGGTGCTGAAGATCTATGAGGGTTTGCCGCACGGAATGTGCACCACGCATCCGGACCGCATCAATCCGGACCTGCTGGATTTCATTCGCGGCTAGAGGAAAGGGTCCAGGTTCAGGACGGGTCTGGTACCGTGAGCGGTTCCGGCTTGTCACTTGGCGGGAAGGCGACGTCCGATCCGCCTGCCAGTTCTTCCTGCATTTTGAGCACAGGCTGGTGGAGGTCTTCGTGGCGGGAGGAAAGACCTGAAATGGCCCTTGGATTGTATTCCACCTTGCCGGCGCCCCGTTTGAGCTCGCAGCGCGAGGCGTTGTCGTCAAGCGGCTCGACATAGCTCCACGCAAAGCAGGCCGACCGCGTATCGCAGAGCTGCTGGCAGTCATCGGCGGTGGCGGTATTCGAAAATTCATATGTCCCGCCATAGCGATAGATGCCCGACTGGTGGCCGGGACTGGCAGGGGCGGTATCTTCGTTTGCGACGGGCGCTGCCTCCAGACTGTCGGCCATGACAGGCAGGCTGAGACAGGCGGCGAGCAGTAGGGCGGGAACATAGCGCATATCGAAAGACTCCCTCAATCGTGGGCGAATCCTAGGCAGCCTGTCTTAAGGAAAGGTTGTTCAGGAGCCGGCCAGCGCTTCGCGCTTTTCCTCGATTTCCAGCCATTCCATCTCGATCATGTCCAGTTCGTCGCGCGCAGCGCCAATCCGGGCCGAGGCTTTCGCAAACGCATCCGGGTCGCGCGTATAAAGCTCCGGGTCGCTCATCTTGCCTTCGAGCGTCTTGATCTCCGCCTGCAGTTTCGGGATCAAAGTGTTGATCTCTTTCTGGCGGTGCTCATCCTTGTAGGACAGTTTCTTCTGCGGTTTCGCGCGCGCGGTCTCCGCTTTGGCCTTTTCGGATTTCTGGGCGGTCTCGTCTTGCTGGCGGAAATGCTTCAGCTGGTTCTGCGCATCGGTCCAGCCGCCAGCGGTGATCACCCATTTGCCATCGCCCACAGGGCAGAGGCAACTCGTCACGGTCGCATCGAGGAAGGCCCGGTCATGGCTGACCAGGATCAGCGTGCCGTCATAGGAGAGCAGCATGTCCTCCAGCAATTCCAGCGTCTGCATGTCGAGATCATTGGTCGGTTCGTCCATCACCATCAAATTGGATGATTTGGCCAGGCCGATGGCGAGCGCGAGCCGGTTGCGTTCCCCGCCGGAGAGGGCGCCGACGGGCTGGCGCAGTTGTTCCGGCTTGAACAGGAAGTCCTTGGCGTAAGCGGCAACATGGCGCTGGTTGCCCTGAACCATGATGGAGTCGCCGCCCGCCGGAGCGAGGGCTTCCCAGACGGTGTCTTTCGGGTTCAGCGTGTCGCGCGTCTGGTCCTGATAGGTCACTTCCAGAGTCTTGGACTGGCGCACGGTGCCCTCATCCGGCTCGATCTCTCCCAGCAGGAGGCGCACCAGCGTCGTCTTGCCCGCGCCGTTCGGACCGATGATGCCGATCCGGTCCCCGCGCAGGATGCGCAGCGACAGGTCATCCGCAATCACGAGCGGGCCATTCGGCGTGTCAAAGGTCTTGGACAAATTCTTGGCCTCAATGACCTTCTTGCTCATCGAATCGCCGGTCGAGACCGACAGATCGGCTGTATTCTTGCGATCCTGCAGGGCGCCGCGCATTTCGGCATGTTGCACGCGCATGTTCTTCAGCTTGGCGAGACGGCCCTGGTTGCGCTTGCGCCGTCCGGTCACGCCACGTGCCAGCCAGTGTTGTTCATCCTTCAGCTGGGTCGTCATCCGGCGCAGCTGGCGCTCTTCTTCCTGCTCGACCTGTTCGGCCCATTCATCGAATTTGGAATAGCCTTCCGGGCTCTTCAGCACCTTGCCCTGACGCAGCCATAGCGTGTTGGTCGAGACATTCTCCAGGAAACGCCGGTCGTGGCTGACCAACAGGACAACGCCGTTGAAACCCTTGAGGCGCCGTTCCACCGTCTCGATCATGGGCACGTCGAGATGGTTTGTCGGCTCATCCAGCAACAGCACGTCCGGCTCGCGTGCAAAGGCCTTGGCCAATGCCGCCCGGCGCTGTTGCCCGCCAGACAGGGTGGCTGGATCAGCCGCAGCATCGACGCCGAACTCCATCAGCTCTGCTTCGGCCATGTAACTGGCTTCCAGGCCCTCTGAAACATAGTCCAGAACCGTGTCGAACCCCGCCAGGCTCGGCTCCTGGGAAACGATGGCATAGGTGATGCCGGGCTGGCGCCAGACGTCGCCACTGTCGGCTTCGACGCTTTCGGAGATGATTTTCATCAGCGTGGACTTGCCGGCGCCGTTGCGCCCGACCAGCGCGACGCGCTCACCCTTGGACAGGGAGAAGCTGACGCCTGTGAACAGGGGTTTCCCACCAAAGGTGAGGCGCAAATCATTGAGGGTAATCAGGGGTGGTTGAGCCATGTCCGCGATGTAGCGTGTGCTACAGGGCGGCGCTAGGGGGCGCATGCGCAGCCGCCTTTGGCAAAAACAGAAAATCACCTCGCAATTTCCACGCTGACTCAAACGCTCATTTCCATGATGGCGTGAGACCTTTGTCTTGCTGGGACTACCAGGGGCGCTCGTCTGCGGACGTGCGTCTTTCTATTTTTGGAAAAGGAAGAAAAAATGTTGCACGAAATTCTGTTCATTCTACTGGGCGGCCTGGCTGCCTTCACCTTGTACGACATCGCGAAAGCCGTCATTACACTGGGAGGCCGGAAACAGGTTGGCCTTGGGGCCACTCCTGGTCGGGGCGGGGCAGCACGACCGGGCGCATCGTGCGCAATCGTTTATCTTGTGGCCGTCCTCTCTCCGTTGATCGGTATGGGGATTGCCGTCAGTCCGATCATCTAGACCTGACAGCCGGTTCCTTGGCGACCAGCTTCACGCCGAAGCTGTCTGCGATTTTTAGAAGAAAGAGGAGACTTCCTGTTCGGAGAGGAGGCGCCAACTTCCTTGCCCAAGCGTCCCTAACTCTAATGCCCCAAAGCGGGCGCGGTGCAGGGATTCAACATGGTTCCCGGCGGCCGCGAACATGCGGCGGACCTGGTGGTAGCGCCCCTCTGTGATTGTCAGGCGCGCCGTGCGGTCGCCGGTAACTTCAAGACGCGCAGGCAGAAGCGGTTTCTCCTCGCCTCGCAGAACTAGCGTGCCGCTCGCAAACAGCTCTGCTTCATGGCCTTCCAGAGGTCGGGCGAGGGTTGCCTCATAGGTTTTCCCGGTTGAGGATTTCGGCGAGATCAATCCATGGAGCAGCTTGCCATCATCCGTGAACAGCAGGAGTCCTGTCGTATCGGCATCCAGCCGTCCGACCGTCGAGAGGGGGGGAGTGCGCTGCAGGAAACGAGGGGGCAGAAGTTCGTAGACGAGGCGCCCCTGGTCGGCGCGGGAACAGGTGAAGCCCGCAGGCTTGTTCATCATCAGCACCATGCCGGGCGACGGGTCGAGCGGTTCGCCATCAAAGTGAAGATCGTCGCCAGCGCCGGTTACGCGGCCTGCGCGGATCGCGGCCTCCATTTCCTTGCGGCTGCCATAGCCAAGGTTCGCCAAATACTTTGCAAGCTGACGATCAGGTTTCATCGCTTCCGCTTTGGTTTTTCCGCGCGGAGAATCTTGTAGCCGCCGGAGTCCTCCAGCATTTCAAACGTCTTGAAGCATTCGCCCAGAACTTCTTCATAGGGCAGGTGGCGGTTGGCGACGAGCCAGAGCTGACCGCTGCCTCTCAGCGCCTTGGCGGCGGCGCGGATGAAGTCCTGCCCCAGAGAGGCGGCATCCGCCCGGCCGACATGAAAAGGCGGGTTCATCACGATGAAATCATACAGCGTGCTGCCGCCTTCCTTCGTCGCGTCGGCCCATTTCATGTCCCAGTTTTCAAAAGCGGATAGCGTCTGCGCGATACAGGGCAGGGCGCGCTGCTCGGCTTCCAGCAGGGTCATGTGTTCGACATGCCGGCAATTCTCGAGGATCTCGCGCGTCAGGAACCCCTGGCCGGCGCCAAAGTCCGCCCCGCGCCCGCGGATATATTCCGGAATGCTGTCAGCCAAGAGTTCGGAGCCCGCATCGATCCGGTTCCACGAGAACAGGCCGGGCCGGCTCCACACGCCAGCTTCCATTTCCTGTGGTGCATCGTGCGCGATCCATTCTTCCATCAGCTCGGTATTGATCTGTGAGCTGTCCTTGATGGTCCAGAATGCGCGGCACTTGTTCTTCGACAGGGCTTCGGTTTGGCCCGCGATTTCGCGGAGCAGCTTCTCGATCGTCTTGGAGCCGAGCGTGTTGGGCAGGCAGGCGAGGATCACGCCGCCCTCCGGCGCATCGCGCAGGGCGCGGGCGAACAGGGCGCGCGTTTCGTCTTTCTGGCGTGGCGGCAGGAGCAGGGTCAGCTGTGTCGCCGGGAAAGTCTCGGTCTCGGGCGGCAGGACGTCGAACCCGGCCGCTTTCAGCGCCTCATGGTCCGGCTTGAAACTGTTCTGGCAGATGAGGCGCTCCTTCGGCAGGGGCGCCAGGTGCGGCGAGAGTTCTGCGCGCAGGAACAGGATCCGGCCCTCTTCGGGCAAGGTCACGGCCCCTTCATCAAGGGCCAGCATCAGGGTTTCGTAGACAGCGGTATCAAACATGCGCGGTCTTTAATGGGTTTGTCCGGCGCGGGAAAGGCCCGGCCATCATACCGGCCCTATTGGCGGATGACCCGGACACCATTCCTGTTCCCGCTGCGCGAACTGGACGCCGTTGCAAAGGCCTGCGCCATGCCGCGATAGAAGGTGACCCGTTCTTCGGCCGCTTCGGTCATTTCGATGCCTGCTTCTGCGCCGAGCAGCGGTTCGGGCGGCATGCCCGCATGGACGATTTCCATGATGTCCGACCAGAGATCGGCCGGCAGGCCGCCGCCGGAGACACGCGCCATCGGGCTGTCATCATCATTGCCGACCCAGACCCCGCCCACATATGCGTTGGTGAAGCCGATGAACCACGCATCCCGCCAGTCCTGGCTGGTGCCGGTCTTGCCGGCGACCATCCAATTGCCAAACCGCGCGCGGCGGCCTGTACCGAACCTGGCATTGACGACGCGGGCCAACATGCCGTTCATCTGCTCGGCAAGCTCATGATCATAGACCCGGTCGCGATTGTAGTCGGGGCGGGTGTAGAGCACGTCACCGCGCGAATTCTCGATCTTCTCAATCAGCCAAGGGTCCATGCGCAGGCCCCCGGACTGGAACGTGCCAAAGGCGCGGGTGATTTCCCACAGCGATACTTCCTGGCTGCCCAGCGCAATGGAGGGAAAGGGCTGGAGCGGCGTCGTGATGCCGAAGCGGCGGGCAATGCCGATGACGCTTTCCTCGCTGGCTTCCTGCGTCAGCTCCGCGGCAATCGTATTGGTCGAGCGCGCCAGGGCTTCGCTCAAGGTCATCGGACCAAGGAAACCGCCGCCATAATTTTCCGGGCGCCATTTGCCGATGGCAAGCGGGGCGTCCTCGAACACGTCATAGGGCGAGAACCCATTCTCCAGCGCGGCAGCATAGACGAAGGGCTTGAAGCTGGAGCCCGGCTGGCGCTTGGCCTGGGTCACACGGTTGAATTCGGATTCGGTGAAGTCGCGGCCGCCGACGAGGGCCACAACCCGGCCGTCGCGGTCGATCACGATGGCAGAGGCCTGCGACGCCTTTGCGGACTTGCCGTCCTTCTCCATCCGTTCGTTCAGCTTGGCGCGGATCTTCTCCTGCAACTCGACATCAAGCGACAGGGTGACGACCATGTCGCCCGGAGGCCGGGGCAGCATCAGCGTCACACGGTCGGCGACCGTATCGAGGACGTAGCCCAGTTGAGGATTGTATTCCGGCGCGTCGATGATGGTGATGTCAGTCTCGATGGCGTCGGTGACCTCCTCCGCCGTGAGGAAGCCGAGATCGGCCATCTGCTCAAGCACGTAGAGTTGGCGCGCTTTCGCGCCTTCGAGATTGTCGCGCAGATTGAGCTTCGAGGGTGCCTTGGGCAGGGCGGCCAGCAAGGCGGCTTCCGGTACGGACAAGTCTTCCGGCGGCTTGCCGAAATAATAGCGTGAGGCGGCGTCGATGCCGTACAGGCCCGCGCCGAAATAGACCCGGTTCAGATAGAGCGTCAGGATATCGTCCTTGCTCAGTTTCTTTTCCAGTTCCCGCGCCAGCTTCATTTCCTGTGCCTTGCGGGACATGGTCTGGCGGCTGTCGAGGACGAGGTTCTTGATCAGTTGCTGGGTGATAGTCGAGGCGCCGGACACGGTCTCGCCGGCCCGCATATTGGACCAGGCCGCGCGGGCGATGGCCGCATCATCGGCGCCATCATGTTCGTAGAAGCGCTTGTCCTCGGCGGCGATGAAGGCTTGCGGCACGTGGTCCGGCAGGCTGCTGATATCGGTCGCCCGGCCATAGCGGGGGCCGCGGACGTCCAGCGTGTTGCCGTCGCGGTCGATAAACTCGATGGCTGGTTCGCGCTTGGCATCCCACAGTTCCGCCACAGGGGGCAGGCTGGGCATGCCGAAATAGAGCGAGCGCCATTTCCAGAAGGCCCATCCGGCACCCGCCAGCAGGACAATCAAAATGACCAGCATGAGATACCGCCCGGCGCGCGTGCCGAGAAACCTGAAGCGCGAGCCCGGCACCTTGATGGCCCGGGTGCCGCCCGCCTTGCCAGCCTTTGCAGGCGGTTTGCGTGGTGATTTCGCCATAACTTCCAGATACCTGAATTCGGTTTGTCAGCAAGCTAAATGCCCAAGGAATTGGGCAAGGTGAAGGCATCGCCTGCAGCCGGCCCCCTGCCGCGAGGTCACGTCTTACAATAGGGGCATTTCCCTAGTGTTATGAGGAAAAGCAGCTGGTTCAATGAAGCCTGCGAAGATCAGGGTTGCAAAAAAGGCCCGATGCACGGGAGGAAAACATGACATCATCAACCACTGCCAAGGCTGCGGAGCATTTCGACGTACTGATTGTCGGCGCGGGTATTTCGGGCATTGGCGCTGCATGGCACATGCAGCATCAGGCTCCGGACAAGAGCTTCCTTGTCCTTGAAGTTCAGGAAGATTTCGGCGGAACCTGGCGGACGCACACCTATCCGGGCATCCGTTCCGACAGTGACCTCTATACGTTTGGCTATCGCTTCAAGCCATGGACGGGCGCGCCGATCGCGACCGCGCAGGAAATTCTCACCTATATGGGCGAAGTGATCGAGGACAATGATCTTGCCTCCCATATCCGGTACCGCCACCGCATCGTCGGCGCGGACTGGTCTTCGGCCGACAAGGTCTGGACGCTGACAGCAAAGCGCGAGGATACCGGCGAGACCGTGCATTTCACCGCCAATTTCCTCTGGATGTGCCAAGGCTATTACAATCACGAGAAAGGCTACACGCCCGAATGGGAGGGGATGGAGGATTTCCAGGGCCAGATCATCCACCCACAGACCTGGCCAGAAGATGTCGAGCTCAAAGGCAAGAAAGTTATCTGTATCGGGTCAGGCGCCACGGCGGCGACGGTGGTGCCCGCGATTGCCGAAGAGTGTGAGCATGTCACGCTGCTTCAGCGCTCTCCGACCTATTTCATTCCGGGGCGGAATGAGAACGAACTCGCCAATGCATTGCGGGAACTGAAGATCGACGAAGAGTGGATCCACGAGATTGTGCGCCGCCGCGTCCTGTTCGATCAGGCGCAATTCACTGAGCTCGCCTTGACGGCGCCGGACGCCGTCAAGGAGGATCTGCTGAAAGGTGTTCGCGAATTCCTCGGGCCTGACTATCCCATCGATCCGCATTTCACGCCGCATTACCGCCCCTGGCAGCAGCGTATTGCCTTCGTGCCCGACGGCGACCTGTTTCAGGGCATTGCCAGCGGCAAGGCCAGCGTCGTGACCGATCACATCGACCGGTTCACCGAAAAGGGGATCCTGCTGAAATCCGGCGAAGAGCTGGAGGCCGACATCATCATCACGGCGACGGGCTTCAACCTGTCCGTCCTCGGAGACATTCCGTTCTCGAAGGATGGTGAGCCGATTGATTTCAGCCAGACGGTCACCTATCGCGGCATGATGTTCACCGGCGTGCCGAACATGGCATGGGTCTTCGGCTATTTCCGCGCCAGCTGGACGCTGCGGGTCGACCTGATGGGCGACTTCATCAGCCGCCTGCTCAAGCATATGGACAAGATCGGCACGAAGGAAGTCCGGGTCGAGCTGCGGGAGGAAGACAAGGGCATGGACATCCTGCCCTGGATGGACACGGACAATTTCAACCCCGGCTACATGATGCGTTCGCTTCACATGATGCCCAAGCGCGGCGCCAGCTATATCTGGCAGCATTCCCAGGACTATTGGCGAGAGCGGGAAGAAATTCCGAGCATCGACCTGACCGGGGCCGAGTTCGTCTATGACCGGGCGACAGCGGGTGCCAGGTCAAAGGATGACGCGCTCGTCTGAGTTCTGTCTGGCCAAGCTCCGTCGGACGGTCTAGCCTTGCCTTTCACAATTATGGGAGGGAAGAATAATGCGCCGAACACTGATTGCCGCCACCCTGTCCTGCGCTGCCATATTGGTGGCGCAGGCGCAGGACGCCACGCCCACAATGGGGCTTGAAACGGCGGGCACGATTGTCAAAGCCTGTATCGACCACGCCGAGGCAAACGCGGAGGCCGTGGCCATTGCGGTCTACGACCAGCATGGCAATCTTCGCGCCTTTGCCCGCATGGATGATGCCTCCGCCGGCGTATCCGACATCGCCATGTGGAAGGGCAAGTCGGCCGGCAAGTATGGCTTCGCGACCGCGATGACCGCCGATTGGGGTGTTGGCCCCGGAGACATCGCCACCTGGCGCGGCGGCCTGCCGATCCATCTGGAGAGCGGCGAGCTTATCGGCGGCTTTGGTGTCTCCGGCGCAGCGTCGTCATTCGATGAAGCGTGCGGGAATGCCGGTATCGAGGCAGCGGGCCTGCCCCTCGCCGAGATCATGGAAGCAGATTCCGACTAGGGACAGCCAATCGCATGCGCAAGGATGTTCCGGTGCACTTCGCTCGTGCCGGAATAGATCGTGGCCGCGCGCGTCGAGAGATATTTCGCCTGTGCGAAGTCACTGTTGGGCGAGAGGCCCAGCCCGGCCTCGGTGATCGCCTGATGCAGCTCAGTCGCTAGCACTTTCAGGACAGATGACGTGGCCGCAGTATTGATCGGCATCTCGCCACTCGATGCGCGTGCCTCCAGCGCTTCAAAATTATCCACTTTCATGGAGAGCTGCGACAATTGCCGCGGCAGGGCGCAGCCTTTCAGCCCGCGCCGGGCCGCCCTCAGGGCGCGGCGGAGCAGACCGGTTGTCGTATTGTTCGACCGTGCAATAGCCATCAGCGTCTTGGCGGCCCGCCAGCCGTCTCCGATTTCGCCGATCCGGTTGGCGGCCGGTGTGCGGACCTCATCGAAGAAGACTTCATTGGTTTCATGTTCCCCGCTGATGAAATCGATGGGGCGTATACGGATACCGGGGCGGTGCATCTCGACCAGAAGGAAGACGAGTCCGTCGCGGCCGGTGCTTCCGGGCTCACAGCGTGCCAGCAGGAACATGTGCGTCGCGTAGTGCGCGAAGCTCGTCCAGACCTTGCTGCCATTCAGGATGAAATCCTCGCCCTCCCGCGTCGCACGCAGGGAGAGGGCGGTCAGGTCCGATCCGGCCTGCGGCTCGGAAAAGCCCTGGCACCATTCATGTTCGCCGTTCAGGATCGCGGGCAAATAGTGCGCCTTCTGTTCGTCTGATCCTTCGGCAATGAGGAGGGGGCCAATCGTGCGTACACCGGAATTCATCACGATGGGCGCATCGCGCGCTGCACAGGTATTCTCGAAATAGAGCCGCTGCCCGGCGCTCCAGCCGGCGCCGCCATGCTCAAAGGGCCAGGAGGGCGCGAACCAGCCGCGTGCGTTCAGCCGTTTGCGCCATGCTTCGCAGGCCCAGCGCGCAGATTTGAGGCCGGTCGTCTCCCGGCCCGCCGCGCGCAGCTCGTCCGTCAGTTCAGCATCAAGGAAGGCGTCCACATCTGCACGGAAGGCGGCATCGGCCTGTCCTCCAGCCCGTTCCGGAATCGGAAAATTCCCATCCATATCGCTCTCCTGTGTTTCGAGCGGATGGGCAGTTACGCGCGCAATCCGGCGCGCTGCAATCAGGGGAAATACGGGGTGCGGCCAATCCGCCGCGCCTAGTCGGCGACCAGTTCGCGCGGCCCCTGCGGTACGATCCGGTACGGATTGATGTGCTTGTGGGAATAATAATAGTGCTGCTTGATATGGTCGAAATTCACGGTCGGCTTCACCTCCGGCATTTCATAGATCCGCTGCAGGTAGGCATTCAGCGCATCATACTGCCGGATCATTTTCAAATTGCATTTGAAGTGGACGAAATAAACCGGATCGAACCGGACCAGCGTCGTGAACAGGCGGATATCAGCCTCGGTCAGCTGGTCGCCGACCAGGAAGTCGCAGCCGTCCGACAGGCGCGCTTCCAGCCAGTCCAGCGTGTCAAACAGGGGCGTGATATTCTCGTCATAGGCCTCCTGTGACTCGGCGAAGCCACATTTGTAGACGCCATTGTTCACCCGCTCATAGACGCGTGCATTCACCTCATCGATCTCGCTGCGCAGGGCTTCGGGGTAGAAATCGGATGTGTTGCCAGTGATCTCGTTGAACGCTGTATTGAAAATGCGGATCACTTCCGCGCTCTCATTGTTCACGATCATCTCTTCCTGTGTGTCCCACAGGACCGGCACGGTGACCTTGCCGGAATAGTCCGGCTTTGCGTGTGTATAGATCTCATGCAGATAGCTTTTGCCGTAGAGCGGGTCTCCGGTGGCGCCGGGAAAATCATCCTTCAGCTCCCAGCCATGGTCCAGCATGTGGGGGTGCACCACGCTGACCGGGATCAGGTCTTCGAGGCCCTTGAGGCGCCGAAAGATCAGCGCGCGGTGCGCCCACGGGCAGGCATAGGAAACATAGAGATGGAACCGGCCGACCTCGGCCTTCACAGCCTCCTGGCCGTCCGGGCCGGGGCCGCCGTCTGCCGTCATCCAGTTCCGGAAGGCCGAATCCTCGCGTTTGAACTTGCCGTCATCCTCGGCGAATTCGTCTTTTTGCGTCCAGTTTCCGTCCACCAGCAGGCCAGCCATGTTCGTCTTCCTCGTCGGGTTGTGCTGCAAGCCCAACGGGCCGGGCGCAGCCGGGTTGCATCGCCGTATCAAGTGAATGAAGATGGGCCTGCGTCCGGCAATTGACAGTCAGGGGTGGGATTTCTACAGGCGCCGTCGGAACGTCGCTTCCTGTGTCGTGTTCGCTCAATCTCTCCCCGCCCGATCTGAAACGCTCGCGCTCACGAGGCCGGAATGTTCAAATCTATCTCCGCCATCGCTGCCCTCCTGTTTGCCGCCGCCATCCTGTATGCCGGGAATGGCCTGCAGAGCACGCTCCTGTCCGTGCGCGGCGACCTTGAGGGCTTCCCTACGGCCGTGATCGGCCTGCTGGCGTCCGCCTATTATGCGGGCTTCATCCTGGGGTGTCGGTTCGTGCCGGGCATGATCAAGGGCGTCGGCCATATCCGCGCCTTCGTGGCGCTCGCCTCGATTGCCTCCTCCAGCGCGCTGGCGCACATCCTGTTCGTTGATGCCGCGCCCTGGGCGGTCCTGCGCTTCATCACGGGCTTCAGCTTTGCGGGCCTGACCATGGTGCTGGAAAGCTGGATCAATGAGCGCGCCACGAACGAGAACCGGGGCAAGGTGCTATCGGTCTATCGCATCGTTGACCTTGGCGCCGTGACCATCGGCAACGGCCTGCTGGCCATAGCCCCGCCTGAAGGCTTCCAGCTCTTTGTGCTGGTCTCCATCCTCATCTCCATCGCGCTCGTGCCGGTCGCGCTGACGCGGTCGGATTCGCCTGCGCCGCTGGAAACCGCCAAGCTCGACATCGTGCAGCTCTATCGCGTCTCTCCGGTCGGCGCAGTCGGCGCAGCCGCCACAGGCCTCGCCAATGCGGCCTTCTGGGGCATGGCGCCGGTCTATGTGCAGGAAATTGGCTATGGCTCGGCCATGATCGCCGCCTTCATGAGCGCGGCCATTATCGGCGCGGGCCTGTTCCAGTTCCCGATGGGCTCGCTGTCGGACAAGGTGGACCGTCGCTATGTCATCGTCGGCAGTGCGCTGTTGGGGGCGGGGGCTTCGGCCCTGCTGGCCAGCTTCGCGGACCTTTCGGACAATGCGCTGCTGGGCTTCAGCTTCCTGTTTGGCGCCTTCATCATTCCCGTCTTTGGCATTTGTTGCGCCCATGCAAACGACCATGCGGCTGCCGGCAAGGCGGTCGCCACCAGCGGCGGCCTGCTTCTGCTGTATGGGGTCGGATCGGTCGTCGGGGCGCTGGCGGGCGCACTGGTCATGGACGCATTCGAGCCGGCAACGCTGTTCTGGTATATCGCGATCATCTATGTCGCTCTGGCTGTGTTCAGCCTGCTGCGCATCGGTTTCAAGCGGCCGGGCATCGTGGGCAAGAAATCCCGCTACATCCCGATGGCCAAAAGCCCGCTCACCCGTGTCTATCGCAAGCGTGCGAAGACCCAACCGAAAGCCTAGGCCAGCCCCGGCCGCCAGGCATCGCGGATGTGAACGGGCAGGCGTCTCGGCGCGATGGCGATAATGTCATAGCGCCAGCCATAATCTGCATAATGGGGGCGGCGCGCCATCCAGTGGTCTGCGGCGCGGGCGATGCGTTGCCAGGAGTGCGGCGTCACGGCCCCGAGGGCGGCATCTGCCTGCCTGCGCGCCTTTACCTCGACAAAGGCGATCACGCCCGCTTTCTCCGCAATCAGATCAATTTCGCCGACCGGTGTACGCACGCGCTGCGCGAGGATGCGATAGCCCTTGAGGCGGAGGAAGAGGGCGGCGAGTGTCTCGCCTGTGCGGCCGCGTTTCTCTGCGGCCGTGCGCTTGGCACTCGGGGCGCGCCCCTCAGCCATCGGCCTTCAATTGCAGCGCCCGCTGGTAGACTTCGCGCTTCGGCAGGCCCAGCGCCTCGGCCACGGCATTCGCGGCGGCCTTGGTCGGCTGGCCATCCAGCGCATCGCGCAGGGCGGCGTCGAGGCGTTCCGGCGTCACCTCATGTTCCCCCGGCGGGCCGACGAGCAACACGATCTCGCCGCGCGGCGGGCCGGCTTCGGCATAATGCGCAGCCAATTCGGGCAGCGTACCCCTTCGGGTTTCCTCGAACATCTTGGTCAATTCCCGCGTCACCGCCGCGTCGCGTTCCCCCAGCACAGAGGCAAGGTCTGCCAGCGCATCGGCGAGGCGCGGCCCGCTCTCATAGAAGATCAACGTGCCCGGCACCGCTTTCAGCGCTTCGGCGGCAGATTTCCGCGCGCCGGATTTTGGCGGCAGGAAGCCTGCAAACAGGAATTTGTCACTTGGTAGGCCGCTGGCGACCAATCCCGCCAGCATGGCCGAGGCGCCCGGAATGGGGATGACCTTCACGCCCGCTTCTAGGGCTTCATGCGCGAGCTTCCAGCCCGGATCGGACACAAGGGGCGTGCCGGCGTCAGAGATCAGCGCGATCTTTGCGCCGCCCTGCAGCGCGCGGATCAGGCCCGGTCTCCGTTCCGCCCCATTGTGGTCATGATAGGGGCTGAGCCGCACCTTAAGCCCATAGGCAGACATCAGCTTTCCGGCGACGCGTGTGTCCTCTGCCAGCACTTCATCGGCAGCGGCCAGCACGTCCAGCGCGCGCAGGGTGATGTCGCGCAGATTACCGATTGGGGTCGAGACCACATACAGGCCCGGATCCAGAGATACTGCCGGTTGCCCCTTGGGATGGCCGGGCCTAGAGTCGCCAAAGGCGGGAATCGCCCCGGAGTCAGAAGGATCAGGAGATGACATTGCTTCAACCATTGCTCAGGAAGCTTCCCACGCCAAGTCTTCTGTTGGCATCGCTGCTTCTGGCCACCGCCTGTGCCACAGCGCCCGCTCGCCAGCCAGTGCCCATCGGCACCGGACAGCCCCGCGAGGAACCCGTCACGGGTGTACCGCGCGACCTGGGCGATACGCCGGGCGAAGATATCCAGATCGGCGACATGGAAGACCTTGGTGATGCCTCGCGCGCTCGTGGCGACCGGGGGCTGACCCCGCCCTTCATGCAGGGCCGCGAGATCAAGCGCGCCGCCGTGCTGCTGCCGTTCTCGCATCCGAACGCCAATGTCCGCGCCGAGGCCGAGAGCATGCTGGCGGGGATCGAGCTGGCCCTCTTTGAATATGCCGACAAGGACTTCCTGATCATTCCCAAGGACACGGCCGGCAAGACGTCCGTGGCGGAGGCCCGCACCGATGAGGCTTTCGAAGACAAGGTGGACGTGATCCTTGGCCCGCTCTTTGGCGAAAACGTGAAAACTGTGCGCGAAATGGCCCGTGAGGAAGACATTCCCGTCATCGCCTTCTCGAATGACCGCTCTGCGGCCGGCGGCGGGGCTTATCTCGCCTCGATCTCACCGGACGAAGAAGTCCGCCGTGTCATGGAATATGTGGCGGCGCGCGGCGTTGACACATTCGTTTTCCTCGGGCCGCGCTCTGCATATGGCCGCCAGGTCGAGGCCGCGATGCGGTTTGAAGCTTCCCGGCTTGGTGCTGTTGTGGCGGCATCTGCCTTTTATGGCGAGGGCAGCGGCGCCGGCGCCGAAGCACGCCAGATCGCCAGTGTCCTCAAATCCGAACTGGCCGGACGTCCGGGCCGTGTAGCCGTGATGATCCCGGAACGGGGCGTGAAGCTGCTCTCGGTTGCGCCGCTGCTGCCCTATAATGGGGTCGACATGCGGCAGGTGAAGCTGATCGGTACCTCCTATTGGGATGATTCCAGCATCTGGCGGGAGCCGACCCTGCGCGGCGGCCTCTACGCCTCCACAGACCCAGGCAACAAGAGCGCGTTCAGCGACACCTATCGCCGGATCTATGGCCGCGCGCCCACCGACCTGGCTGCGCTTGCCTATGATGCCGCGGCGCTGACCGTGCGGCTCGCCGCCGATGACAGCCTCACCTATGGCGGCGTCACCGATCCGGACGGCTTTTTCGGGGTCAATGGCCTGTTCCGCTTCCGCATTGACGGCACATCCGAGCGCGGGCTGGCCGTCATGCAGATACAGCCGGGCGGCCCGGAACTCGTCGAGGGAGGCGTCCAGTCCTTCCCGACCGGGCAAACCGGTCCAAGCTGAAGCGGGTCCTGACGCGGCGCAATCTGTGACATTCCCTTGCACCCGGCACACGTGTCCCCCACATGTGCGGCTGATCTGAGACAATCCTGGAAGACGATAGCCATTCCATGAGCAAGCGCGACTATTACGAGATTTTGGGCGTATCCAAGGACGCGGACGAGAAACAGCTCAAGTCCGCCTACCGCAAACTGGCGATGAAGTATCATCCGGACCAGAATGCCGGGAATCCTGAAGCCGAAGAGAAATTCAAGGAAGTAGGCGAAGCCTATGCTGTCCTGAGCGATGCTCAGAAGCGTGGCGCCTATGACCGGTTTGGCCATGCGGCCTTCGAGAATGGCGGCGGGGGCGGCGGCAATCCGTTCGGGCAGGGCGGCAATCCGGAAGACATCTTCTCCGACCTGTTCAGCCAGGTCTTCGGCGCAGGCGGCTTTGGCGGCGGACGTCGCCGGGGTGGCCCACAGCGCGGCGCAGACCTTCGCTACGACCTCGAAATCACGCTGGCCGAGGCCTGGGAAGGCAAGGAAGAAACCATTCATGTGCCCCAGGCCGTGCCTTGCACCGGCTGTGACGGCTCCGGCGCCGCACCCGGCACCAAGCCGGAAACCTGCGAGACCTGCGACGGCCATGGCCGCGTGCGCGCCCAGCAAGGCTTCTTCACGATGGAGCGCACCTGCGTGCGCTGCGCCGGCAAGGGCAAGATCATCAAGAAGCCCTGCAAGGAATGCGGCGGCGTCGGCCAGGTCCGCGAAGAGCGCAAGCTGCAGGTGAAAATCCCGGCGGGCGTCGAAAGCGGTATGCGCATCCGCCTGTCCGGCGAAGGTGAGCCCGGTGACCAGGGCGGGCCGAGCGGCGACCTCTACATCTTCGTCGATGTTGTCGAGCATGACATCTTTGAACGCGACGGCCCGAACCTCTATTGCCGCGCGCCCGTGCCGATGGCGACCGCCGCGCTGGGCGGCGAGATTGAAATCCCGACCATTGATGGCGGCCGTGCCCGCGTCGTGGTGCCGGAAGGCGCCCAGACCGGCCGCAAGCTGCGCCTGCGCGGCAAGGGCATGCCCTCGGTGCGCCAGTCAGGCCATACGGGCGACCTGTTCGTGGAAATGTTCGTGGAAACCCCACGCAACATGACCGCGCGCCAGAAAGAGTTGTTGCGGGAATTCTGCGACTGCACCGGCGCCGACTGCCATCCGGAAAGCGAAGGCTTCCTTGGTCGCATCAAGCGTTTCTGGAGCGGCGATGCCGACGAGCATCGCCCGAACTAACGGCAGCCGTCTGTCCAGCCAAGAACCGTGTCGATCAGGGCGTCTCGTGACCACGAGAAGGAGTGATCGCCGGAAAGCACTACGCCTGTCGTCTCGACACCCGGCTCTGACTTGTAGGTTTCAATCAGCGGCCTGACGATGGCGTCCAGCGGTACGGCTTCATCCTTGTCCGCTCCAACAATCAGCACCGAACGGTTCGCGAAGCTGGGGGCGTAGCTAAGGGCGTCAAACGCCTCGCTATTGTCGATCAGTTCGCTCACCAGGGTTGCGCCATCCGTGTCCGCCAGCATCTGCAGGGAATCGCCATAAGCGATGAAGCCCGCTTTCCTGTCCGGATCTGCCGCAAGAACATTCGCCACGACGCCGAAATTCGCAGGAGCCAGCCCTGCGGTGCAGGCAATGGTTTCATCCTTCGCGCCAGCGGCCAGCGCAGCGAACCCGCCCATGGAATGCCCGATCAGGATAAGCTTGTCCGGATTGGTGCGATAGGTCTCCGCATTGGCACGCAGGAAGTCCGTCGCCGCGGCCACGTCTTCGATCACATGCGTGAATGAGAATGTTCCCTCGCTGCCCCACGCGCCGCGATAGTGGAAGAACAGGACGTTGAACCCGTCCGCCCGCAGGGCCTGTGCGAGATCGAGATTCTTCTCGTTTCCGGGAAAGCCATGCAGCAAGAGCGCGGTGGGATGGGGGCCGGGCCCGTCGGCGATGTACATCAACCCGTTCAGGCGCTTTCCATCGCTCTGGAAGTTCAGCTCATTCAGCGCTGGCGGATACTCGGTATCATATGTCGGCGAAGTTTCAGTGGCTTCGTTCAGACTCGTGCAGCCAGACATGAGCGTGAGCGCGGCGGCGATCAGAATCAAGTTCTTCATGGTGTTCTCCCCTCCAACTACCCTACCTGAAATCTGCCTCAGTCCAAACATGCTGGAGCGGGAACCGTCTCGACAGATGGATCGTTGATCCCGGCATTCACCTGAGAGACACGCCATGCCCTTCAGCTCAGATTCGGAGACGCTCTGCCGCGAAGGCGTGACGGCAGAGGCCATTGGCCTTGTGCGCTCAGACCCGTCGAAGCCCGGCTGGACCCGGCGGCGGTGCGGCACAGGCTTCACCTACAAGGATGACAAGGGCCAGACCCTGAAGGGCAAACGCGCCGAGCGATGCCGCGCGCTCGTCCTGCCACCCGCCTGGCACGACATCTGGATCTGCCCCAATCCGCGCGGCCACATCCAGGCCACCGGACGCGACGAGGCGGGCCGTCTCCAATACCGCTACCACCCCACATGGTCGGCGGCGCGCAACTCGGCCAAGTTCGATGACCTGATCGCCTTCGGCCACGCCTTGCCAGAGCTACGCCGCCGCGTGCGCCATGATCTCACCTATTCGGATTGCCCGCGCGAGTTCCGCCTCGCCGCCATTGTCCGCCTGCTGGACCGGGGCGCGCTGCGCATCGGCCGGTCGGGCCGCAAGACCTATGGCGCGGTCAGCCTGCGCAAGTCGCATGTTCAGATCGAAGGCCGCAAGATCATTTGTGCCTATAAGGGCAAGGGCGGCACGCCGCGCCGCGTCACTGTGCGCGACAAGCTTCTCGCGAAGACGCTGGATGGGCTGATGGCTGAGAAGGGCACCTTCCTGTTCCGGTCCCGCAAGGTCCGGCCAGCTGCGCAGGACGTGAATGAGTATATTCAGGAAACGCTGGGTCTCTCTTTCACGGCCAAGGATTTCCGGACATGGAAAGGCAGTGTCGCCGCCGTCGATGCGCTGGCCCGCGCCGAGAGCGTTACGGTCAAGGCGATTACCCATGCCGCAGCGGGCGCGCTGGGCAACACGCCGGCCATTGCGAAATCCTCTTACATCCATCCCGCAATCCTCGACCTTGCGCGTGACAAGCATCGCCCGCATCAGGTCTGCGAGGAGGCGGAAGACCTTGAGGGCGAGGCGCTCCTGCTCGCCGTGCTGGAGGCTGTACAACCGCAAGCCTGACAAAGGCTGCGCGCTGCAATTGCCCTGCCGGGGCAAGCCTCTATGGTGGCCTCCAGATCGGTCGGAGCAGGGGGCAGACTTGGACATTTCACATCTCGACTGGGACAGGCGGCGCTGGGTCCGTGAAGCCGTGCAGCGCATCAATGCCGACTTCAACCGGTCTGCCGACACACATCTGATCAAGGTGGACCTGCCCGGCTTTCCGGACCAGACGCTTTACCTGAAGGATGAGTCGACGCATCCAACCGGCAGTTTGAAGCACCGCCTCGCGCGCTCGCTCTACCTGTTCGCGCTCTGCAATGGCTGGATCGGGCCGGACACGGTGATCGTGGAAAGCTCGTCTGGCTCCACCGCCGTGTCGGAGGCCTACTTTGCGCGTCTCTTGGGCCTGCGGTTCATCGCGGTCGTGCAGGAGGGCGTCTCGCGTAGCAAGATCGACCAGATCGCGTTCTATGGCGGCGAGACCCGGGCCGTTCCGCCCGCCGACATCTATGCCGAGGCGCAACGGATCACCGCCGAGCTGGGCGGCCATTACATGGACCAGTTCACCTATGCCGAGCGTGTTACCGATTGGCGCGGCAACAACAACATTGCCGAAAGCCTGTTCTCGCAATTGGCCATGGAGGCCCATGCCCTGCCGGACTGGGTGGTGATGAGCGCCGGGACCGGCGGCACTTCGGCCACGATCGGGCGGTTCATCCGCTATCGCTGTGATATTGCCGCAAAGACCTCGCTTTGTGTCGCTGACCCGGAAAACTCGGTCTTCTACGATCATTACGAGACCGGCGACCCGGATATCCGTATTGGGACCAAATCGCGGATCGAAGGCATCGGGCGGCCCCGCGTCGAAGCCTCGTTCCAGCCGAATGTGATAGACCGGATGATGCGCGTGCCGGATGCGGCGTCCATCGCAACAATCCATTGGCTGCAGGGCCTGCTCGGGCGTCGCTGCGGTGGGTCCACCGGCACGAATGTCTGGGCCGCGTTGAATCTGATGAAGGAAATGCGCACCGCCGGACAGTCTGGAAGTGTCGCCACGCTCATCTGTGATGGCGGTGAGCGCTACCTCGATACTTATTACGATCCGGCCTGGATCGCGTCCCAGGGACTGGACCTCGCGCCTCATCTGGCGCACTTGGAGGGGGCGATGTCTGGGGAGGCCGCCTGATGAGTGTCACCATCTATCACAATCCTGAGTGCGGCACGTCCCGCAATGTGCTCGAAATCATCCGGGCCAGCGGGGAAGAGCCCGAAGTGGTTCACTATCTTCAGCGCGGCTGGACACGGGAATTGCTGGCGGGCCTGCTCGGCGCATCCGGCCTGAGCCCGCGCGATGCCCTGCGCACCTCGAAAAGCCCCGCAGAAGAGCTTGGCCTGACCGATCCCGCCGTCGATGATGCGCTCCTGTTCGAAGCCATGCTGAAACATCCGGTCCTCGTGAACCGGCCGATCGTGGTCACGAAAAAAGGGACGGCGCTGTGCCGTCCCTCGGAAAAAGTGTTCGCATTACTGGACAATCCGCCCGCCAGCTTCACCAAGGAAGATGGGGAGACGATCCGCCCGGAGCGTGCCTGAGCCTAGGCAGGCTCTGTTTCGGCAGGGGCCTTTTCCAGCCAGACGCGGGCATCTGCCTCGTCGGCCAGATCATAGACCTTCAATTCGGTATCGGGCAGGGCTACTGATTGCATCTTCGCCGACTGGCGGACCCAGGGCTGGTCCGTGAGGACGGCCACTTTGCCGAAGCGCTTCTGAAGTGCAAAGAATTCGGCCTTGCGGGACCAGTCACTGGCGACCGTGTGGAGCGTGCCCAGATCCATATGCTGCAATCGCACCAGCAGGCTGCCCGGATCCTCCGCGTCAGTCTGCTCTATCAGTTGCTCGACAGCCTCCGGCATGGAGTCGGGGTTCAGTTCGCCCTGTGCGTCGATCGTGGTGAGGTCTTTGGTTTCAGCTTGGATGGTATAAGGCATGAGTCTCCTGTTGGGGTTGCTTCTGTGTAAGCAACGCCTCAGCCAGCCGGGTGTTCCCGAATGACTGCAGGCAATTCCCGGGGGTAAAAAAGCCCGGCCCAGGCAAGCCTGGACCGGGAGAGGATTGAACAGATTTTAAGTAAGCTTCTGGGAGGAAGTTTAAATCCGTTCAATGATGATGGCCGGGGCCATGCCGCCTGCTGCGCACATGGTGACCAGGCCGTAGCGGCCGCCAGACCGCTCAAGCTCGTCCAGCGCGGTGCCGATCAGGATGGAGCCGGTGGCGCCGATCGGATGGCCGAGCGCCATGGCGCCGCCATTGATGTTCACCTTCTCGCGGTCGAGGTTGAGATCGCGAATGAATTTCTCCGCCACGACCGAGAACGCCTCGTTGATTTCGTAGACGTCGATGTCGTCGGTGGTCAGGCCGGCTTTTTCCAGCACCTTCTTTGCGGCCGGGACGGGGGCGTTCAGCATCAGGGTCGGATCGTCACCCATGTTCGCCGTGGCCACGATACGGGCGCGCGGCTTCAGGCCGTTCTTGTCGGCATATTCCTTGGAGGTAACGAGGATCGCTGCCGCACCATCCACAACGCCGGAAGAGTTCCCGGCATGGTGGACATGGGTCATCTTGCCTTCCAGCTGCGGGTATTTCTTCGTGACCATGGCGCCATAGGTGTTGCCCTGGTCATCGACCGGCACTTCCATGAACATGTTGAAGACGGTCTTCAGACCGGACAGGCTTTCCATTGTTGTGCTGGGGCGCGGGAACTCGTCCTTGTCGAGCGCCAGCGTGCCGTCGCGATTGTAGACGGGGATGAGGGACTTGTCGAAACGGCCTTCATCCATGGCCCGCTTGGCGCGCTGCTGGCTGGTCACGGCCAGCTGATCGACGGCTTCGCGGTCAATGCCTTCCAGCGTCGCGATGGCATCGGCGCATACACCCTGCTGGGATTGTGGGTGCAGTTCGCGCAAATGCAGGTTTCCGGCGTCCATCATTGGCGGCACTTTCGGGTCCGCGGTGGCGGCCGTGTAGCTCATCATTTCGCAGCCGCCGGCGATGACGCAGTCTTCCATGCCGGACATGATCTGCGCGGCGGCGAGCGATACGGTGGTGATGCCCGATCCGCAGAAGCGGTCGAGCGTGACACCCGACGCTTTCACGTCAAAGCCGGCATCAAGGGCGGCCATGCGGCCCATGTCAGCGCCTTGCGCGCCGCGCTGGCTGGAGGTGCCCCAGATCACATCATCGACGGTTGCCGTGTCGAGATTGTTGCGGTCGCGGATCGCGCCGAGCACGGTCGCACCGAGGTGTTGCGGGTGCAGGTGGGCCAGCGAGCCCTTGCCAACTTTGCCGATGCCTCGCGGCGTACGCACAGCGTCGATGATATAGGCCTCAGCCATTTGGTATCTCCCTTGGGTTTATTCTCTGCCCAAGTTTACGCGCACGTAAGCGTAAGACTAGTCGTGACGTCGGGTTATGGGGGCGAACTGTTTTCCGGGCCGGGGGTTCGCCTGGGGCGCCGCCGGCAAACTGCAAGGGCCGTTGCTGAACGCGACCCCATTTTGTCCGCAGGCCCGCGTGTGGCATAATGTGGGAAAAGGATGCATCCATGGGAGGATTGCCAGCACTACGGGCCACCCGGTCCGGTCTCATCCAGCACGCTGCCCTGTCCAGCTTGTTGCTCGGCCTCTTTTTGCTCCTTTCCCTTCCCGCCGCGGCGAACACAAACACCCAGCAAATTATTCCATTCGAGATGGATTCCGAGGACCGGCTGATCGCGGAACTCTCCTTTACCGAGGGCATCACCGCCACGGCTGTGATCGACACGGCCGCGACCCTGCCCATGATCGGTGGCGCCACCGCCCGTTCGGCCGGAATTGCTATAGTTCCGGGCGAAGAAAGATTCGTGGAAGTGCTTGGCCTTGGCGGCCCGGAAATCTTCCCCCTGATCGACTTGCCCAGCCTTGGCGTGGGGTCGATCGCACTGGAACAGGTGCCAGTCGCCCTCGACCGCAAGATTGCCGTGAGCGGCGTCCGGAATGTCCTGCCGATCAGTGCGCTGACGGGTGATGTCGTCGATTTCGATTTCGACAAGGGAAATGTCACCGCCTATGACCGGCGCCCGGAAGGACGGACACGGGAAATCCTCTGCAAGCGTCCCCTCGAAGTGCGCAACGGTCTCTATTTCGTGAAAGTCACCATCAATGGTCGGCGCGGGCTGGCCCTGATCGATACGGGATCGACCATTACCTACATGAATTCTGCATTTGCAGCGCATGCCGGTACGAGGACCAATGAGGAAGAGACCCAGCGCCTGCTCGGTATCACCGGGGGCGATTATGACATGTATGTTGCCCGCATCTCCCGCTTCGAACTGGATGATGTCGACATGTCCAGCTTCAACATGGTCGTCTCCGACCCGGCCCTGTTCGACTATCTCGGCATGGCTGACGAGCCGGTCATGATCCTCGGCATGGACTTCCTGTCACAATTCCGGGTCCAGATAGATCGCAAGCACAATCTGCTCTATTTGCGCATCCGCCACAGCGTTGCGAAGAAGTGTCTCGTCTGCATGGAAGTGCAGTCCTACCGGCGCCGCTGATCCGACCCGTCAGAATGCAGGATCAGGCATCGCGTCCGCCCAGCAAGCATGACGCGATGCCCGGTCTGGGGATGTGCCTAGTCCGACGTCCGGTTCGAATAGGAGTCGGCTTCTTCGGTCGAGTAAGGCAGGTAGCGGATCTGATAGCACTCTGACTTGCGTTCCGCGCTGACGGTGTTCGTGCAGCGATTGACCATCTGCTGGCGCGCAGAGCTGAGGCGATTGCACTCTGAATATCCGAATTTGGCGATGCAGCCACTCGACACAGCCCCACCCAGTTCCATGGCGCCCTGAAAAGAGTCAGCGCCATAGGCGGCATTTGGCACCTTGTAGGCCTTATCAATATACCATTTGTAGTGATCAAGAATGGCCGTTGGCGCATCATCGGCCATCCAGGGATTGGAAAATTCCGGTTCGCGGATCGGGTTGGGTTTTGCCGCCTTGGCCTTGTTCTTCAAATTGGCAGACTTGCTTTCGATCTCCGCGATCAGGTCGCCATTTTCATCGAACAGTTTGAGGACTGTCGCCTTCATCTGAACGGTACGATAGTAATCATTCTTCAGCTTGATCCAGCCAGCAGAGACCGGCGAGACCGGCACCATCCACATCTCGGCGCTGATCTTGCCGTCCATGCGGTTCAGCATGGTTTCGGCTTCATCCATCGGGGCATCGAGAAACTTTATTTCATCCGTGTTCACGATACGGACAGCATAGTCCATACCTTCCGAGCCAGCCTTGCCGGCATCATAATAGAAGTACATTGAGCCACTGTAGACGCCATTCAGCGGGAAGCGCTCTTCGTTGAAATCATAATCATCGAGCCGCACGCTGAAGCGGGCATAATAGGCGGGCTGTTCGAGTACATCATCAGCCAGCTCCTTGAAAGCAGGGAAGGCTTCAGTCGCAAAGCGGCGACGTTCGAATTCATTGTCGAACCGGAGGTTGAGAGGCTTTGCCATCATGTTGACGACCGGTGCGGGCTCGCCGGAGACCTGGTGGTAGAGAAGGGCCGTGTGGACGGGAGTGAGGCGCGCTTCAGGCGCGGCGTCCTTTGTTTCCGCTGTTGCGGGGCTGCTGGTCAGGGCGAGGCTTAGCATTGCGCCGGTCACACTCAGCCGGGCAAGTCGTTTCGAAATGTACATCAATTGTGTCCTGTCATTCCTCGGTTTCATCAAATAAAGAGCAAGAAAAACGAGAAGAGGGACGGGCTTGGGACTGCCACAACCGGAAGTCAGTTTCGTTCATTTGTCCCCCCCTGTATCACCATGCGGGTCTCATCGCATGGGGCCGAACAGGTTCATCCGGCCAAGGTCCGGAAATCATGAAAGATTCCGAAGCTCAACCGTATGATAGGCAAAATGAACGCCAAATGAAGCCTAAATTTTGGGGGCTTTAGCCGAACGCGCCATAGGCGTGCGCCACCGCCAGGCTGATGCCGTGCAGGATGCGATCAATATCGTCCAGAGGGCCGATGATGTCCTTGTGGATGCGGTCATAGCCATAGCCCGCCTGTCCCTTGGTATCATTCCCGGTCTCGGTCAGCGCTCTCAGCGGGGTGTCCTGGTCGCGCGAATGCGGGAAGATTTCCCGCAACAGTTCAACCGCTTCGCGGATGCGTAATTCGGCTATCATCTGCACGAGGTCGCGGCTGCTGGCGTCGTGGCGTTCGGACAGGCGGGGCAGGCCGCCGACAATCGAGAATGCCTTCATGATCAGGGCCTGGCGCACGGCATGCAGGACATGCAAATCCAGCCGGCCTTCATGGCGTTCCTCGAGGGAGGGCGAATTCTGGAGCTGCGCCAGAAGGCGGTCAAACTTTCCGAGGTCTACGGATATATAGTTCGCGATCTGGTTCATCGAGACGGACGTCTCATTGTCGCGCAGGGCATAATAGACCGCGCGATAGGCATTGGCCTTGTCAGGCTCGGCGAGTTTCGAATGCGCCACCCAGACGCCGGGGTCATAGACGCGGGCATAGGCGCGCAGTGCGGGCAGGCTGGTCAGCAGGCGCGCGCGGGTGGCGAGCAGGATCAGGCCCTTCATGCGCGGGCTGTCGTCGATCAGGTCGACGAGACGTTCCATCTCCCGCTGCAGGGACGAGCCGATCCCGGCGGCGACGTTCACCGGCATGCTGAGCTGTTGCAGCGTCGCATTGTGGGAGATTGCGCGCAATGAGCGCGGGCCGACTGGCCCGGCCGCGCGGCGTTTCGGCCGTGAGCCTGCCTTGACGGTGAGGCCGCTGGAGAAGGCGCCGAGCAGGCGCCCATAGTCAGCATTCACGAACAGGCGTTCCTGCCAGGCGCGGAGCGACCGGTAGAAATCCCAGACAAGGTCCGTACGCGTATAGAAGGGGTCCTTCGTCCGGTCGGCCGGATCAGACAGCGTATGACTGCACCAGGCCGCCATCGTCGTTTCGGCCAGCGCCGGATTGGCAAAGTGCAGGAAGCCGTCGCCGCCCTGAAAGCTGACCTCATGGCGCAGCTGCAGGGAGCGGGCGCGTGCGCCGCCACGGGTCCACGGCGTCAGCAGATGATCAAACCGCTGCTCGAAGGTGCCCGGCCATGCGCCGCGCCCCATGCTTTCGCCATGCGTGTTGAAGATCAGCAGATCCACGTCCGCGTCCTTGGCGGCCAGCGCGCGGGCGATCAGATTGTGAATGCGTTCGATGGCCATATCGGCAGCGACCTGCCCAATGAACCGTCCGGCATCGGAGAAGCCGAGCTGGATCGAGAGATAGCCGCGCTGTTTCACATAGGCGAGGAATTCCGGCTCCTCCAGAAGGCGCTCGATGAAGCGGCCCCCGGTCTCCAGCGCTTCCGGTGTCTCGAACAGGGGCGATATGTCCAGCTTGTCGTCCACGCCATACTGGCGGGCGAGGTAGAGCGCGCCCATCACGGTGGCGGGGTTCTCGCTCTCGGCGATCAGGAAGCGGATGACCGATCCGGAATCGATATGCTTCAAAATCTGCGCGCACATCATGAACTGGCGCCGCGCGGTAGACTGCTCCAAGAACAGGTCCGCGAAATTCACCTGCACCGGTTTCGACTTGCGCGCCTTCTGCGCCAGTTCGGCGAGCGCGACACGGCCCAGTTCCCGGTCTTCGGTCTGAAGGCCAAGATCGCGATTGATGACCGTGCGCACTTGCGCTGCGTTTACGCGAAGATGGATGCGCGCCGTGCCCAGCTGCAGCGCCTCGACCTGCGCGCGGATCGCCATCAGCTCCGCGGCGAGACTGTCTTCGGCGGTCGGGATCACCCCGTCGAGCACGTCGATGATTTCAGACGCATCCAGCACGGTCCGCTTGGTATGCTCGGTCAGCGCATTTGCCGCCGGCACGAGATTGTTCGGATCGGTCAGGTCGGCAGCGAACAGGGCGGCGTGCCGCGCCGTGTCGTCGGACGCCGTTTTCAGGCGCTGGGTCAGTTTGGCGAGCGGGCCGATCTTCTGGCTGCCGCTGATCGATTCCAGCTGCTGCGCATAGCGGCCGAGCTGGACGGCCTTTTCGGTCAGGCGGAAGGTCAGGGATTGCGACCAGTGAATGTCGGCGCGCCCATCAAGGTCATACCCGACCCAGCAGGCCAGCGTCGGCACGAAGATTTTCAGCGACCGCCAGTCATCGGGGAACGCCTTGCGGGCAACGGAAATCAACACGTTCGCATAGGCCAGCTGCGCATTGGCCGCATGGGCAATCGCGCCCTGCACCTCGTCATGCTCGCCGGTCAGGCTGATCGCCTGGTTCCACGGCCGGGAATCGGCGCGGATCTGGCGCATCAGCATGGTACGGCTGGTCTTGGTCGCGCTGACCACATGATCGGCCAGCGCCGTGCGCAGATCCTTTGATAGCGCAAAGGTTGGATGGCCCGTGAACACGATGCCGCCGGTTGCCTGCTCGATTCGGGCCTTGAAGGACTCGAATCCTTGCGCCGCGAGCGTTTCCAGTTCTTCGGTCAGGCTGGCCCAGGCCGTCTTGGCCTTGCCGCCGGCATGCTGGGTGCGGAACCGGTCGGCACGCTCCTCGATCAGGTCGAGGTGAACTTCATCGGCCAGCTTGGACAGGTCCGACAGTTTCGCGGTTCCGACCTCCAGGTCGCGGAACAGGGTCTGCGCCAGCGCGAACACCGAATTGGTCAGCGGGTCGATCTGAATCCGGGCGGCCTGCTCACGCAGGAAGGATTGGGCGGTTTCGAGAGTCGTGGGGGATGATATCGTTGTCATGCCGCCAGAAAGACGGAAATTGACGTAAAGTCAAAGCCATGCCGCCGGTGACTGGAAATAAATTCGCTCCGCAGGGTGCGAGGCGCCTATCTGCGTCCGAAAAACCGCACCACCCCGATCAGGCCGGCAATTGCCGAGCCGAGCCCGCCCAGCAGGACAAACAGCGGATTGGCCTGGTCGGCAAAGGCGATGGCGCGATTGATGCCCGATACCTGCACCGTCACCGTGTCGCGGAAGGTGCGCAGCGGCACGACCGCATCCTCGTCGATGGCATAGATCTCGAACACGAGGTCATGGCTGCCCGCCGACAGCGGCAGCACCGACCAGCGCCAGACATTTTCCGTCAGGGGCGACAGGGCCTGCACGTCCGGCGACATGGGCACGATCTCGAAATTCGCGCCGCTGAGACGCGCTTCAACACGGTCCGACACCAGCGCTTCGCCTTCGATCACATTGCCGCGGCCGGGCAGGGCATCGGCGGCCGTATCATCGCCTGTGGAGTCGATGGCGAGGGTCACATCGAAGGCGCGCTTGTATTCGGCGGAACTTGGCGTCTCATGGGCGACCGGCACGCTTTTCAGCGTCTCGACAAAGGATTCATTGGCCTGCGGCGTGACGTTTGCCGACCGGGTCATCACGGGGGGCGGCGCATCAAAGCCCGGCGCGGCCTCAGCCGATTCCGGGAATACATCGGCCGGAATGTCGGCCCGCATGCTGCGCGTTGGGCCGGGCACCGGAGCTTCGGCGGGCGCTTCCATCATCATTTCTTCGCTCGGAAGAGGCTCCAGCTCGGTGAACTCATCTGCCGCTGTCTCTTATACACATCTCCGAGCCCACGAGACCAGAGAGGATC
>OJHE01000035.1_pt1 | contig 133645 bp, 146 predicted proteins | sample 1595221 | NCBI WGS metagenome assembly OJHE01 (sample SAMN05416831, study PRJEB24817) | seawater metagenome | isolation source: Sea water | place: Canada:Atlantic | collected 2013-07 | reverse complement strand
TCTTTCTCCTTACTTAAATAGGGATAACCATTAATGTGGTGATTCGATGGGTGTCATAAATAGCAGAGCGCTTTTTAAATTTAAGCACGCCCTTATCACGAACAATTTCATCGACATAACGACCGACGTTATAAACGGTGCTATCTCCGTCGTTACAGGTTTTAAACACGGCATAGTTTGACTGCACGTGGAAGGTGTCGCCATCATCGGTTTTAATAACGGGGTTACTGATTAGATGACGGTACCATTGAACTTGATACACATTGGCATGGCGTAAGGCGGTAATACGGTCTTCTAGCATGCCGCGGCTATCGCACCACATCACTGCCGTTGGTAGGCCCATTTCATGGTTTTCTCTAGGAATAACTTGGTATAAGCACTCGTCGGTAAAAAAATCTGGCCAGCGCTCTAAGTCATCATCGTCGATACATTGAACATAGTTGTTAAGAAGATCTTCTACTTCGTTTTTAAGTTCAAGAGTTAGGGTGTTGTTTGCCATATGGCCTCCTCGTTTATGTGTTGTTTGCAAATTATTGCCCTGAGTATACTGGGGTAGTTATATAAGAAAATGATTATGATCAAAAAAAAGCCTCTTTAATTTTTAAAGAGGCCTTAGTTCGGTAGAGTTAAGCTTATTGGTTTACTTAAGGCTTGGGTCGGTTATCAACTAGAATCATTTTAGAAATAAGGCCTTGAATGTCGATGTTAACGTTATTATCTATTAATGCAGATACTCGGTTAATAGTGCAAACGACTGAGCCTTGTCTGCTATGTAAGTAAAAGGCATCTAATGGGTATACGACGGATGGGTCATCTGCAGCGCGGTGGTAGCTGAGTTGGCTGATACCCATAACACCTAAGCCACCAGCTTCAGAGTGTGCCATAAGCCGTTCGGCACGGTCTTCTGTAATATTGCCGATATATTCAATTAAGAAAGGGGGTGTGATAGCGCCTTTCCCTGGAACGGTTTCACGCCAACGTACGGCGCCAATAACGCCATCAATATCTAATAGGGAGCTAAAAGGGACCGGTGTAGACATAAAATTCTCCTAGAGTTTGTTAGTAATGCAGTCATGTATTTTTACAAAGATTAGCGCACGACCTAGGATAAAGGCAACTGATTATTAAGTTTTTATTATTTATTTGGAATATGATTTGAAATTGAAATGATTCAGATCATGAACAAAGAAAGTTTTTTAAAAAATAATGTTATGCTAATATTCAAAAATAACCCTTAAAATAATTTGCGTTTACGCTTTAACCCCAGGAGAGAGTCTAATAATGAATAAAAAACCAATTGTAGCAACAATGATAGGCGACCCAGCCGGAATTGGACCGGAAGTAGTTGCTAAAGCATGGGCAAGTGGTGAAGTTCATCAATACTGCGAACCTGTTTTAGTGGGTAGTGCTGAAGTGATGCAAGATGTAGTCGATGCAAATAAGTTGCCACTGAGGATTAATACGATTCAATCGGTTGATGATAAGACAAATGACCCTACAGTCATTGATATTTTAGATTCTGGAAAATTTGATATGGGGAGTTATATCAAAGGGCAGGATAATGCATCCTGCGGCCAAGTTAGTGCTGATTGGTTAGAAGAAATGGATCAGCTGGCATTGTCTGGAGCGGTAGATGCAACGGTTATGGCGCCGATTAGTTCTGTTTCAATGAAAATGGCTGATGTGCTTGATAAAATCATCGAAATTGAGCCGGGGCATAGTTATTTATTCTTAATCAGTGGCCCATTAAGAGTCATGCATTTGACGGACCACATTCCTTTAAGGGATGTTTGTAAGCTCATCAATAAAGATCTTGTGGCAGGTGCTATAGAAAAACTTAATGACTCACTGATAGAGTGGGGTATTGCTAATCCGCGAATCGTTGTGGCGGGTTTGAATCCGCATGCGAGTGGCACAGAAGAAGATAATGAAATTAGGCCAGGTGTTGAACAAGCGAAAGCATTGGGTATTAATGTTGAAGGCCCGATGCCGCCTGATTCAGTCTTTAGGCAGTGTATAGAAGATAAGTATGATGTTGTTTTAGCAATGTTTCATGACCAAGGCCATATTGCGATTAAAACGTGGGGTTTTTCAGGCAATTGCGCCTTAATTATGGGGCCTCCGTATCTTCACATGTCAGTAGCGCATGGCACGGCTTATGATCTTGTAGGAACAGGTAAGGCAGACCATACGATGATGTTAGAAGCCATTAAGTTAACGGGCAACTTAGCGGCAGGTAATGGTTTTTTTAGCGAATAGATTCGTAGGGTTTATTTAGAATAATGCTTGTCAAATGGTTTAGGCCCCTTTGATAAGCTTTTAAAACAATTAATTGCAAGATAACCCTCCTAGAGAATTGTACATTCAATAGGACGGTTTCATGGCTTAGTAACAAGAGGAAACTTATATGAGTGCTCAAGAAATAGTAAATAAAATCGATGTAAATGGTAATCATTCGCCTTTCGCTGTTTATTTAGATGAAGATGTTTTTAATCTGGAACAGGAAAACTTATACCGTGGCAAAGTTTGGTCTTACATCGGTTTAGATGTTGAAGTGCCAAACGCAGGTGACTATAAAACAACCTTTGTGGGCGATACGCCCATTGTGCTGACTCGAGCTGAAGACGGTAGCCTTAATGCCTGGGTAAACCGCTGCGCCCATAAAGGTGCGGTTGTTTGTCGCGAGCGCCATGGGCACTCAGACGACGGTGCTTTTACCTGTGTGTATCATCAATGGGCTTACGATGCGAAAGGCGATTTAAAAGGGGTACCTTTTAGACGTGGTATGAAGGGTCAAGGTGGCTATGCCAAAGACTTTGATATGAAAGAGTATGGCTTGCAAACACTGCGAGTTCAAACTATATCGCAAATGGTTTTTGCAACGTTTGACCCAGAAACACCTAATTTAGAGGAGTTTCTGGGTGATAAAATGTGCGCGAATATTAAGCGCATTATGCATAAGCCGATAAAAGTGATCGGGCATACACGTCAATTTATGAAGGGTAATTGGAAAGCGTATGCTGAAAACAGCCGGGATAGTTACCATGGTGCTTTGCTACATTTATTTTACCCAACATTTGGGATTTATCGCCAAGGGCAAATAAGCGAAGGCATAACCGATAAAGTGGGCCGTCATAACTACTTTAATGTGTCGATGCCACCTAAGGATAATATTGAGTATTCGGAATATTCGGAAGAAGCTAATAGAGAAATGCAAGGCCCGCATCAGCTTCAAGATACACGGGTTTTAAATTTTATTCCTGAGCGAGAGGACGGCGTAGCATTAAGTATTCAATCGCTTTTTCCAAGTGTGGTATTGCAGCAAATTCAGAACACATTAGCGGCTCGCCAAGTATTACCTAAAAGCACCAATGAAACAGAGTTAGTCTGGACCTTTTTTGGTTATGAAGATGATGATGCTGCGATGGATGAACATCGCTTGCGAAATATCAATTTAGTTGGGCCAGCAGGTCTAATTTCGATGGAGGATGGCGAGGCTGTTGAATTGGTCCAAAATGGCGTTCATCGTGATGGTGAGTTACGCTCATTTATAGAAATGGGCGGTAACGACGTTGAAGACTATACCAGCCCAATGGGGATGGATGAAAATGCTGTGCGTGGGTTTTGGAAAGGCTACCGTGAAGTAATGGCTAGAGACTAATTAAAGTTAAGGGGTATGAAATGATAGATATGGATAAATTGGTTGATACGAAAGCGTCAACACAATCAAAACAGGTTTTTTGGGATCAAGATGTTTATGACCAAGAAATAAAGAACATTTTTGGCCGTAGTTGGTTGTTCTTAACGCATGAAAGCATGTTAGAAAAAAATGGTGACTTTATTACCACTAAAATGGCAGAAGATTCTGTGATTGTTACTCGCCATAGCGATGGTTCATTGAAGGCATTTATTAATGCCTGTACACATAGAGGTAATAGCGTGTGCACCGCAGACAGCGGCAACGCCAAATCATTTGTGTGTAACTACCATGGTTGGGTGTTTGGGACCGATGGCGAGTTAGTTGATGTACCATTAAGGGAAAAATGCTACCACGACGAATTGGATCGGTCGTCACTTGGCTTAAAGACGGTTAGAGTTGAAAGTTATCGTGGCTTTGTTTTTGGTTGTTTTGATGAGACGGCACCCAGCTTAGAAGACTTTTTAGGTGATTGGGGTTGGTACTTGGACACTTGGATGGTGGGCGCAGGCGAAGGGGCAGAATTGGTTGGTCCACCGATGAAATCTATCCTTAAATGTAACTGGAAAGTACCCACTGAAAACTTTGTAGGTGATGGCTATCATGTGGGTTGGACGCATGCGTCCGCGTTAAATGTGCTGGGTGGCGAATTGGGCGGGTTAGCTGGTAACCAAGCCGATATGCCCTTTGATGAACTAGGTATTCAAGTGACCACTCGACATGGGCATGGATTTGGCGTGATTGACAATGCAGCGGTTGCTATTCACGCTAAACGGGATGAATATGATAAATACATGCAAGAAACAATACCTAAGGTAGCTGAAAACTTGGGTGAACCGAGGGCTAAGCTATTTAATGGCCACTGGAACTGCTCAACCTTTCCAAATTGCTCATTTTTATATGGAACCAATATATTTAAGGTCTGGCATCCACGTGGCCCACATGAAATTGAAGTGTGGTCTTGGGTTATTGTGCATAAAGACATGAGTGATGAGGGTAAAAAAGAGGTTGTGAAGCAGGCTGTTAGGAGCTTTGGTACAGCGGGTACCCTAGAAAGTGATGATGGTGACAATATGGTGCAATCAACACATGGCAATAGGGGAACGCACGCGCGAGAAGGTACGATGAATTCGAGCATGGGGCAAGGGTATGAAGGAGAGCACCCAGATTATCCTGGTATTGTTGGCTCAAGCTTTATTGGTGAGACATCTTATCGCGGGTTTTACCGTTTTTACCAAGAAATGATGTCAGCTGATAGTTGGGATGATATACGTGCTAACGATGAGCACTGGGCGGACTGTTTTCCAAATAAAGACTATTGGAAAGACCGTTTAGCGGCGAGATCTGCGCAGGCTGAGGAGAAATAACATGCATAATACAGAAGCAAAAGCACGCGTATCTGCACAGTTGCATTACGAATTATCTCAGCACTATTACCAAGAAGCGACCTTACTACAAGATGCAGAATTTGCTACTTGGATTGATACTTTTGTTGCCAAAGATCTGCATTATTGGATGCCGGTTACTGAGCGTCGCTATGCTAAAGATAAACGGCCCGCACCAACGCCATATGATATGGCAATATATAATGATGATTATGATGAAATGAAGGATCGGGTTGCACGCTTGCTAACAGGGGCAGTTTGGATGGAAGACCCACGATCAACGGTTCGTTATTTAATTACCAATATCGAAGCGTTTCATACCGATAATGATGATGAGTTTGTGGTGCATAGCAATTTTGCAGTTTATAGGCATAGAGGGCAGTTGGAGCATTCAGAGCATATAGGCTGTCGTCAAGATTTAATACGCAAAGTGGGTAATGGTTTTCAATTAGCACGTCGTAAAGTGTCTCTAGATGCAAGAGTAACGGAAGATAAAAATTTATATATATTCTTCTGATCAATAAGCAGTATGTTTTTAAAATTAAATTAAGAGGGTTTAAAAAATGGTACAAGTAACAGAATTGGGTTATATGGGTTTTAACGTGACAGATATGGACGCTTGGCGCGAGTATGCGACTAAGTGTGTAGGTTTAGAAATTGAAGAAGGCGATCGTGATGACCGCTTTTATCTAAGAATGGATGGTCAACACCACCGTTTTACAGTTCACCAATCTGATGAAGACGACTTGGCTTATGCTGGCTGGCGCGTAAAAGGCTTTGAGGAATTTAAAGCGATGCAGCAACATTTAAAAGACAATGGCGTTGATTTTCGTGTGGCATCTGAAGAAGAATGTGAGGAGCGTTTTGTATTAGGTTTGCTTAAGTTAGAAGATCCTTCAGGCAATCCCACAGAAATTTTCTACAGTCCTCAAATGGACGTGATGAAGCCTTTTCACCCAGGCCGTCCAATGTATGGCAAGTTTCTTACGGGTGACCAAGGTATTGGCCACTTTATTATTCGTTCGATGGACGATGAAGCGACTTATGCATTTTATTCAATGTTGGGCCTTGTGGGGTCAGTTGAATATAAAATTAAATTACCAAATGGCATGGTAGCAAAACCTGTGTTTATGCATTGTAACGGCCGTCAACATTCATTAGCATTTGGATTGGGCCCAATGGAGAAAAAAATCAACCACTTGATGTTAGAGTACACAGAATTGGATGATTTAGGCATAGCTCACGATACAGCGCGCAGAGAGGGTATTGACGTGGCGATGCAACTTGGGAAGCACTCGAATGACCAAGCTTACACTTTCTACTTTGCTACACCATCGGGCTGGTTGTTAGAGTTGGGCCATGGTGCTCGCGAAGCAATGAGAGACCAAGAGCATTACACGGGTGATATATTTGGTCATAAGCCAGAAGCAACAGGCTATGGGATGAATGTTGATATTTAAGTAATATCCTTTATCAACAAAAAAAGGGCGCCTGTTGGCGCCCTTTTTTTGTTGTCTATATAGAACTAATCGTGACGGTTAAGTTAAAAATAATTGAAAACAGCTTACTGAGTGTTAGGGATGATTCAATAAGGTATCGCAGATACGCTGAAAAGCAGGCGTTAACATTTCTCGATATTTTTCATCAATACCAACATCTTTCATGGCCTGTTGCATGCAATGCATCCAAGCGTCAGAGGCTTGTTGGTCAATTTTAAATGGCTTATGTTGTTTAGTAATGCAAGGGCTACCATGCTTAGCAACAAACAAGGGCGGGCCACCAAGCCAGCCAGAAAGGTACTCAAACAAACCTTGTCGAATATTTGATAAGTCCTCTTTATGCATGGCTCGAACAGTTTTTGCCTTTTCGTCAGAGTCCATAATGTCGTAAAACCGATTAACAAGTTTACGGACACCCTCTTCGCCGCCAATCCAGTCATACATGGTTGTTTGTTGTTCGGTAGCCTGATTTATTTCAGTCATTGCCTATTCCAGCGTATTTTTAATGTGGATACTGTCGCACTATGCACGAAGATTAGCTATGACTTAAATCAAGTTTTAACAAGGTTTAGGGCGGATAATCGTATTGTTATTTTAGTAGATTAATAATAGAGTGGTTAGGCTATTACTGTCTGAAAAAGAGGAGCAACGCTTGAAATACAACGCAATTCCAATGCCTGATGATAAAGGCTACTTTGGTGAGTACGGTGGGCAAATTATACCACCGGACCTTGTTACCATCATGGATGAAATAAAGAACGCTTACTTAGATATTTCTAAGACGGAGGCCTTTCAAGAAGAGTTAAACGATTTATACATTCACTATGTTGGTCGCCCAAGCCCTATTTTTTACGCGAAGCGGTTAACGCAAAAGCTAGGTGGTGCAAAAATTTTCCTTAAAAGAGAAGACCTCAATCATACGGGTGCACATAAAATTAATCACTGCTTGGGAGAGGCGTTATTAGCAAAGCACATGGGTAAAACCAAGGTGATAGCAGAAACTGGCGCAGGTCAACACGGTGTTGCTTTAGCCACAGCGTGTGCTCTAGTGGGTATTGATTGTGAAATCCATATGGGTGAGGTGGATATTGCTAAAGAGCACCCGAACGTTACTAAAATGAAAATATTGGGGTGTACTTTAGTTCCTGTCAGCCGAGGTACTAAAACCCTGAAAGATGCTGTTGATAGTGCGTTTGAAGAATATCTAAAAGACCCAGTTAACTTTATTTATGCCATAGGTTCAGTTGTTGGGCCGCACCCCTTCCCGATGATGGTTCGAGATTTTCAAAGCATTATTGGTGATGAAGCACGGGCGCAGTTCCTTGATGAGCAAGGGAAGCTGCCAGATGTTATTACCGCCTGTGTTGGTGGTGGCTCGAATGCAATTGGTTTATTTACGGCATTTTTAGATGATGAGGAAGTTAATATCGTTGGTGTTGAGCCGGCGGGAAGAGGGTTAGATACGGATGACCATGCAGCAACGATGAGTAAAGGGGTTAAAGGTGCTTTACACGGGTTTGAGTGTTACAACTTACAAGATGAATCTGGTGAGCCGCTGCCCGTTTACTCGATTGCTTCGGGATTAGATTATCCAGGGGTTGGGCCGCAGCACTGTTTATTAAAAGATTTAGGGCGTGTGGAGTACGTTGCTGTAGACGATGAAGAGTGTATTGATGCATTTATGACGTTGTCACGGGTAGAAGGTATTATTCCGGCGCTAGAAAGTGCGCATGCTGTGGCATACGCTATAAAAAAAGCAAAAAGTATGAGCTCGAGCGAGACCATTCTAGTCAATCTTTCAGGCCGTGGTGATAAGGATGCGGACTTTATTGCGGATAAGTTGGGGTTATAGGTTAAAAAGTAAAACATTTATAAATAGTACGATTCATCCATTATTTGACATGCTGGGACGTGTAATTATTACTCGTTGAGACGATCTCAAGAAATGCTAGCCTCTTGGCCTTCGACTTGCTCGCGAATTTTTTGCTTGCCATCTGGGTGTTCATTTTTTGCGCTGCCAAATAACGGACCAAAAAAGGAACCCTAAACCTCACCTACGGTTCCCTCAAGCTAGTTGTTTTTATAGCCGTTGTGGAACTTGCCAAAAAATGGGTTCAGACAGCCACAACGGGAAGTACTATAAATACAATAATCTTTCTGAGAGGTTAAAAGGGGACTTAAATCAAGCCCCTTTTATCGCGTTAAAAGTTTGAATGGTTTCGGAAGAGTAGGCGCGTTGTTTTAAAGCCGAGCCAAATAGTTTTGTCATTTGAGTGAGACTTATGCCCTTTGGGTAGAACGCACCGAGTTTAGTGTTCACACGAAACAAATTAAACTTTGCGATGTGGGCGACGTTTTCTTTGATCCATTTTTTTTTCGTAAAAAGAAATGGACGCCCTTGCCGCAGCAAAAACATTATTTTTTGAGAGAACCGCATGTACGGCAGGCATTGGCAAAAAATCACTCGAGCTTTAGTTCAAAGTCAGACTAATCAATAGGGTAACTCCAACGCATTACACAGGTAATCCATCAAATCACTGGCAACTTTAAAACGATGATGGATTGTTTCTGTTAAATTGGGGCCTAAAACTTCCTTACGGCTCAAGGGGTGGATAGCAATAAAATCTTTGCGTTTCAAATCGTCAATCATAGGGTGGTCTTTTGCGTAACCACGCGGGTAAGTTTTTAATGAATCGCCCGATAAGGAATAATAGCGTTGGAAGGTTTTATTGCGGGTAATTGTTTTCCAAGCATTAGGACTGTCACTAATCATCTCTCTAATATTGCTTAATGATTTGCTATCAGGGCGCCAAATACCTGCCCCCACAAAACATTCATCGGGTGAGATATGTAGGTAGAAGCCAGGCGCGTGCACATCCTTGCCCGCAATATGCCTAAATTGAATGCCAACATTGGTTTTATACGGTGTTTTATCTTTGCTAAAACGGGCATCTCGATAGATTCGCATAAGTGAACCTCCCGTTTTTTTCGCCACTGCAGTAAAGTTTGGCGATAGTGATTTAATGCCCGGTTCCATAGCCTCAATGAAAGCGAGTGAAGGTGAGCGTACCGCCTCTTCATAAAGTGCTTTTCGCTCATTAAACCAAGTTCGGTTATTGTTACCACTTAGTTTTTGCAAAAAATCGAAAGTATTCTTGCTATAAAAAGATGTGCTCACAGAATTAGTCACCAAAAGTTGATTTAAAACACCACTTGTTTGTTTGTGCTGAATATAATAACCTTTTATATTAATTAAATTAATAGCGTTTAGATGAAGAGGGGATGCATGAGCAGTTATAACGTAAAAATAAGTGGGCAGGAGTTAGAGTTTAAGTGCGAGGAAGGCGATACTATTTTGCGTGCGGCATTACGCGCAGGTATAGGTATGCCTTACGAGTGTAACTCTGGTGGTTGTGGTGCTTGTAAAGTAGAGGTGCTAGACGGTAATGTGAATGACATTTGGGAAGGCGCGCCAGGGCTATCTCCTCGTGATATTAAAAAAGGCCGCAAGTTAAGCTGCCAATGTATTCCGACAGAAGACCTTGAGATAAAGGTACGTTTAAATCCTGAAGCAATGCCGGTACATAAGCCGATTAAATCAGCGGCAGTTTTATTTGAAATAAATAAACTAACGGATGATATGGCGGAGTTTTGTTTTAAAACGGAACATGCCGCGAACTTTGAAGCGGGACAATTTGCCTTACTAGACTTTCCAGGCATTACAGGCTCACGTGGTTACTCAATGTGTAACTTGCCTAATGAAGAAGGCGAGTGGCGCTTTATTATTAAAAAAATGCCGGGCGGTAGCGCAACAACAACGTTATTTGAAGACTATGAAATAGGTGCAGAGATTGTTATCGATGGGCCATACGGCTTGGCATATTTAAAACCAGAGATTCCTAGGGACGTAGTGTGTGTAGGTGGTGGCTCAGGTCTATCTCCTGAAATGTCTATTATTAAAGCGGCCGCGAAAGATGCTCGCTTGGATGATAGAAACATTTACTTATTCTATGGAGGTCGTACACCAAAGGATATCTGCCCGCCAGCCCTTATTGAAGCAGATGCTGATTTAAAAGGCCGAATTAAGAATTTTAATGCGGTGTCAGATGCTGAAGCTGCTGAAGCTGCTGGTTGGGATGGTGATGTTGGGTTTATCCATGAGTTATTAGGAAAAACGTTGGGCGAGAAGTTGCCAGAGCACGAGTTTTATTTCTGCGGCCCTCCTCCAATGACAGACGCTTTAACGCGTATGTTGGTAACGGAATACAAGGTTCCGCTTGAGCAAATTAACTATGATCGTTTTTATTAAACCTTAAGTAGAGTAAAGTAAGCGACAGTCACTTTTTACTAGGCTTGGATATTATGGCCTGTGACTATTAAGTGAATTTTTATCAATATATAAAAGAGTTAAAATTATGAGTAATGTAATATTATGTAAAACAGAAGAGGTTAAAGACGAAGCGCCTATAGCGGTTACGCCAGATGGTTTTCCAGCATTAGCGGTTTATGTATTTGAAGGTGAGTATTTTGTCACCGACAACTTGTGTACACACGGGATGGCTATGCTGACAGACGGTTACCAAGATGGTGATGAAGTAGAGTGCCCATTTCATGGCGGCGCGTTTTCTATAAAGACAGGTGAGGCAACATCATTTCCTTGCCAAATACCGGTTAAAACATACCCTGTCACGATTGAAGATGGCAATGTTTGTATTCCTGAAGCGAATAATTAGGCAAATAATATGCAAACATCTATAGATTTTTATTTTGACATGATGAGCCCTTTTAGTTATTTGGCTCATACTCAATTGCCTGATTTGGCAAGAAAATACGGCTTAACGGTTAATTACTTACCTATGAGTATACCGCCAGCAAAAATTGCGGCAGGGAATTACGGCCCTTCGAATCGCGAAGTGCCTGCTAAAATAGATGTTATGTTGGCAGATATTAAACGCTGGGCAGCACATTATGATGTTCCTTTTACATTTCCCAAAAACCTTGAAGTAGAGCCTTGGAATGTTGGTGTTTTATATGCTAATGATAAGGGTCAAGCAGAAGCCTATGTTAATGCCGCCTATGCAAAGATTTGGGCAGATGGTTGTGACCCAACAGACATGGCTGAATTATCACAAGTTGCTGATAAAATGGGCTGGAACACGGATGAGTTTATTGCTTATGTGCAGTCAAATGAAGGGCGAACTCGTTTCCGTAAGGCTTGTGTAGAGGCACATAAAGAAGGTGTTTTTGGTGCGCCTATCATGAAGTTAGATGACCAGGCTTGGTGGGGTAATGACCGCTTTATGTTTATTGAAGAATATCTTAAGGGTCGCAAGAGTTAGGTTAAGTTCTTCAGCATTTTAATATGTGCAATACCCGCTTCTTGAAATGGCTTCCCTATTATTTGGAAGCCATTTTTTTTATAAAAATCAACAGCGCTTTGTTGTGCATGGCAACGTAATTGTTGGAGTTCAAGTGAGTCGGCAAGCGTTGTCATTTGTTTTAGTAGTTCGGCTCCCAGCCCTTGCTGGCGATATTCCTTTAGAACAGCCATTCTTCCAAACTTACCATTAGGTGCTAACCGCGCGGTTGCAATGGCTGTGTTGTCGTTATTAAAAATAACGACATGCAAAAAATGCTCATCTTGTTCATCTAACTCTATATGTTGGGGCACGCCCTGTTCTTCAACAAAAACAGATAGCCGAATCGGCTTGCAGTATTCCTCTAGGTCAGCCCAAGCTCCAGTTTTTACCGATAAACTTAGCATTAGGGTATGGCGACTTCAGTGAGTAATGTTGCGGATAATGGTTGGTCTGACGACGTAGCGCCATTTTGTAAGGTGAGTCTATGGTCTGTAATAGATGGAAGTACGGCTTGAATATCCTCAGGGTAAACACTGTCTCGGTTATCGATTAAAGCCCACGCTTTGGCGGCTTGAATTAAGGCGATGCCAGCTCGTGGCGATAGACCTTGAGAAAACAAAGGTGATGTTCTTGAAAACTCTAATAAGGCCTGTACGTAACCGATTAACGGCTCGGCAACATGAATATCAACAACCTGTTGTTGAAGAGAAACGAGTTGATCAGAGTCGATAATTGTTTTGCAAGAGTTGAGTTTTAAACGCGTGTTCTGGCCATTTAGCAGTAGCTTTTCAGAGGTAGGGTCTGGATAACCAATAGATAGGCGCATTAAAAATCGATCGAGCTGCGATTCGGGAAGTGGAAAAGTGCCAATTTGATAGCCTGGGTTTTGCGTAGCAATCACAATAAATGGATTGCTCATTGGGTGAGTTTTTTTCTCAATGGTTACCTGTCGCTCCTCCATTGCTTCTAGCAGCGCGCTTTGAGTTTTAGGGGTTGCACGGTTAATTTCATCTGCCAATATAAAATCAGAAAAAATAGGGCCGGGATGAAACTCGAAGCGACTGTTATTTCTGTCAAAGACACTAGAGCCGATAATATCAGCGGGTAATAAGTCGCTGGTAAATTGAATGCGTTGAAAGTTTAGTCCAAATAATATCGCGAAGGTATGGGCAAGGGTCGTTTTGCCAACACCGGGTATGTCTTCTATTAAAAGGTGCCCCTTTGCGAGTATGCAGGCTAGTGCCAACTTAATCGTTTTTTCTTTCCCTAAGATAATGGCATTGGCTTGTTCTAAAAAAACTTGAATGGATGGGTTCATAAGAGGCGTAAGCAGTTAGGGTTGAAGAGCTAAAGAGATTATTCTAGCAAATAGAATTTGCCTGTGCGTTGAACGCGGCAACTAAATGTATTGAATAATGTTAAAATCAACCACTTATCTATATAAAGTTAGAGTTATGCAACATCCAAATTTTTTTGACGTTATCGTTGTCGGTGGCGGACATGCTGGTACAGAGGCGGCATTAGCGGCTGCACGTACAGGCGTTAAAACCTTATTATTAACCCAAAATATTGAAACTTTGGGGCAGATGAGCTGTAACCCAGCGATTGGTGGTATTGGTAAAGGCCACTTAGTTAAGGAGATTGATGCCCTTGGTGGGGTTATGGCGAAAGCAACCGACAAGGCGGGCATACAGTTTCGCATACTGAACTCGAGTAAAGGCCCTGCTGTACGTGCAACACGTGCTCAAGCAGACCGTCTACTGTATAAGCATGCGGTTAGGGAAACCTTAGAAAACCAAGAAAACCTAAGTTTGTTTCAGCAAACAGTGTCGGACCTGATTGTAGAGAACGATTGCGTTAAAGGCGTGGTGACTCAAATGGGTCTTAAATTTGTGGCATCAACCGTTGTGTTAACAGTGGGGACATTTTTGGGCGGTAGAATTCATATCGGCCTTGAGAATTATGAAGGCGGTCGTGCGGGTGATGCGCCATCCAATGCCTTGTCTCAACGATTGCGCGCCCTACCCTTTAATGTTGATAGATTAAAAACAGGCACACCCCCAAGAATAGATGGCCGAAGTATTAACTTTAGTGTGATGCAAGAGCAACCGGGTGATACGCCGTTACCAGTTTTTTCTTTTATGGGCTCGGTCGAAGATCATCCTGAGCAAATATCTTGCTTTATCACCAGAACGAATGAGCAGGGTCACGACATTATTCGTTCAGGGTTAGATCGCTCGCCTATGTACACAGGTGTTATTGAGGGAGTCGGTCCACGATACTGCCCGTCAATTGAAGATAAAGTGATGCGCTTTTCGGATAAAAATTCGCACCAGATCTTTGTAGAACCTGAGGGCTTAACAACAACAGAAGTATACCCAAATGGTATTTCAACCAGCTTACCGTTTGATATTCAATACGCCTTTATCAAAACGATTAAAGGGTTTGAGAATGCCCATATCGTGCGTCCTGGTTATGCGATTGAATATGATTTTTTTGACCCAAGAGATTTAAAGTCATCCTTGGAAACTAAACATATGCCAGGTTTGTTTTTTGCTGGACAAATTAATGGTACGACGGGTTATGAAGAAGCTGGGGCCCAAGGGCTTATTGCAGGTTTAAATGCGGCGCGTCAATCACAAGACTTAGAGGCATGGTGCCCACGTAGAGACGAAGCCTATATTGGCGTCATGATTGATGATTTAGTCACGAATGGCACGTTAGAACCTTACCGAATGTTTACTAGTCGAGCCGAGTATCGATTGTTGCTACGAGAGGATAATGCCGACTTAAGGTTGACCGAAATAGGTTACCAAATGGGCCTTGTGAATGAGGCTCAATGGCAAAAATTTTGTGTGAAAAGAGAAGCAATAGAGCTTGAACAAGCTCGCTTAAAGTCAACTTGGTTGCAGCCTAAAACAGCAGCATCTGAAGACGCGGATAAATTTTTGAAAACCCCGCTACAACGAGAAGCTAATTTATTGGATTTATTACGTCGACCTGAGGTGAAATACAGCAATATTGCCAACTTAACGGGCGTTGAGAGCAAGGTAGAGGATAGTTCGGTACGTGATCAGGTAGAGATTCAAGCGAAATACGCGGGCTATATTGATCGTCAGCAAACAGAAGTTTTGCGTTCATTACGTTATGAGGAATTTGCTTTGTCATCGACGCTGAGTTATCGCCATGTACCTGGCTTATCGTCGGAAGTTATCGAAAAGCTGGACAGGCATAAGCCAGAAACATTAGGGCAAGCCGGTAGAATACAAGGTGTAACACCTGCTGCAATCTCTTTGTTGTTGGTGCATTTAAAGAAAAAAAGTGCGTAATAGTCATGTTTAATAAATCGCACCAGAACCAATTAGAGCAAGGCCTTAAAGAAATGCGCATTACGTTGCCATCTGAGGGCTTAGATAAGCTTATTGAGTTTCTTCGTATGATGGTGAAGTGGAACCGTGTGTATAATTTGTCGGCTATTAAAGAACCAGGCGATATGGTGAATTTGCATTTGTTAGACAGTTTGGCAGTGCTGCCCTTTTTATACGGTAATAGCTGTATTGATGTAGGCACTGGCGCTGGTTTGCCGGGTTTACCATTAGCAATCGCGCGACCAGATATGCGTTTTGGTTTGTTAGATAGCAATTCCAAAAAAACACGATTTATACAGCAAGCATGTATTGAGTTAGGCTTAGAAAATGTGGTGGCCTTGCATGAACGAGTTGAGGAGTATCGGCCGGAACAAAAATTTGATACGGTAACTGCTCGTGCATTTACCGCAATGCCAGATTTGTTATCGAAAACACGTCACCTGTTAGCATCAGGGGGGAAGCTACTGGCAATGAAGTCAAAAGAAACAACGGCTATTGAGAGTAAAGAATTTCAATTCGTGGGCGTGGAATCGCTGGTGATACCGAACGTAGATGCTACGAGAAACTTGGTTATTTATACAGCTGTGTAGTTGGGCATCATTATGATTAAAGAGAGAGTGGCTTAAGTGGCAAGAATAATAGCGGTTACTAATCAAAAAGGTGGTGTGGGTAAAACGACAACCAGTGTTAATTTAGCGGCGTCGGTCGCTGAGCTGGGCCGACGAGTGTTACTGGTTGATATGGACCCTCAAGGTAATGCGACGATGGGTAGTGGTGTGAATAAGCAGGATATTGAATGGTCTTGCTACGATGTCTTGCTGGAAGATTGTGACCCTCTTCTAGCGGTCGTCAGTTCAGACAATATCAAGCACCATGTATTACCTAGCAATATGGATCTTGCAGGTGCGGAGGTGCACTTGTTAGACGTTGGCCACCGTGAAAGTCGTTTAAAAAAAGCGTTGGCTAGCTTGCTGGTTGACTATGATTACATATTCATCGACTGCCCACCGTCAATGAATATGTTAACGGTCAATGCGCTGGTTGCCGCGGATAGTGTGTTAGTGCCGATGCAGTGCGAGTACTTCGCTCTTGAAGGCTTGTCATCTTTAATGGATACGTTGAAACAGGTACAGGAAACAGTAAATAAAGAACTGGTATTAGAGGGTCTGTTGAGGACGATGTTTGATGGGCGTAGTCGATTAACTCGGGACGTGAGTGAGCAATTAATGACGCATTTCTCCGATAGGGTATTCGAAACGGTTGTGCCAAGAAACATAAGGCTTGCCGAGGCTCCTAGTTTTGGCTTGCCCGCTATTCTTTATGATAAAAGTTCACGTGGTGCGCAAGCTTATATGGATTTGGCGCGTGAACTTGATGAGAAATATGACCAGGATAAAAAATGTCTATAAAGAAAAGAGGCCTAGGCCGAGGGCTAGATGCGCTATTAAGCCAATCAGTAACAGGTAACGTCAAAAAAGAAGCCACTAAATTGCCGATAGATTTATTACAACGCGGCAAATATCAGCCAAGAACAGAGTTTGATCAGATTCAACTTCAAGAATTAGCTGATTCGATTAGCGCGCAGGGAATTATTCAGCCGATTGTTGTACGTCCTGTTGGTGCTAATAGCTATGAAATTTTAGCTGGCGAACGACGCTGGAGGGCAGCACAATTAGCGGGGCTGCAAGATGTTGATGTGGTCATTAATGACGTTGACGATCGTTCGGCAATTGCTATTTCATTGATCGAAAATATTCAACGAGAAAATTTAAATATACTGGATGAGTCGGAGGCCTTGCAGCGACTAATTAATGAGTTTGAGATGACGCATCAGCAGGGAGCGGATGCAGTGGGTAGATCAAGGGCTGCGGTCAGTAATCTATTACGTTTATTAGAGTTAGGTCAGGAGGCAAAAGAAAGTCTTCGAGCTGGAAAAATTGAAATGGGGCACGGAAGAGCCTTATTAGCCTTGAGTGAGTCACAACAATCAAGCGTAGTCAGTAAAGTAGTGGCCGGCGGCTTGTCGGTGCGCGCAACAGAAGCAATGGTAAAGCGAGTGCTAAAAAGTGGCGGAGAAAAGAAAAGCACCCTAGTGAAAGACCCTGACGTTGAGAGGCTGGAGCAGGATATTGCAGAGAAACTAGGTGCTAATGTGAAGATTAGCCACTCTAGTAAAGGAGATGGAAAGATAGTTATTCAATTTTCATCATTGGATGAATTAGAGGGTGTGTTAGGTCATTTTAAATAAACTTGACTATGAGGTGCGGCAAAAATTATAATGGGCGGCTGAATGCGACGAGCATTATAAAATGAAAGCTCAGTCTAAAATTGTTGTTTACCAGGTAGGACTAATTTTCGTGGTTGCAATTACAGGGCGTGTCTTGTATTTAGAGCAGTTTGATTTAAAAGCAGTGTTGTACGGTGGATTTATATCGGTAACGGCATCTATAGTAATGGCGATTAGGTTAAGTCAAGCAGTAAAAAATGCGCAAAAAGGCAGTAAGCGTGGCAGTTTTTATGTTTACTTAGGTGTGATAGAGCGATTATTGGTCGCTATCGCGCTTTTTGGTGCGGGGCTTATGTGGTTTGAAATGAGTCCTGTTTATACAATGGTAGGGCTGGTTGTGGGTCAAGTAGGGTTTATACTTGGCGGATTTAGAGTGAAAGAATAAGAGAAAAACTATGGCAGGCGAAAACCTTACGTCATCAGACTATATTAAGCATCACTTAACCAATTTAACATATGGGCAGCACCCAGATGGGACTTGGGGTATAGCGTCTGGACAAGAAGCAGCGAAAGAAATGGGCTTTTGGGCGGTTAATATAGATACGTTAGGTGTATCTGTAATTTTAGGCTGTTTGTTTCTTTTTCTCTTTAGAAAAGCAGCTTCTGCACCAACAACAGGTGTGCCAACTGGCTGGCAAAACTTTGTTGAGATGGTGTTAGAGTTTATTGATGGTAGCGTAAAAGATAGCTTTAACGGTAGAAATCCAGTTATTGCACCACTTGCACTAACAATATTTGTATGGATTGTGCTAATGAATACAATGGATTTAGTGCCTGTTGACTATATTCCACATTTAGGTCAGCTTATCGGCATCCCTTACCTTAAAGTGGTGCCAACAACCGACCCGAATTTAACATTCTCATTAGCGTTGGCTGTGTTTTTTCTTACGATTTACTATAGCATCAAGGTCAAAGGGCCTGGTGGGTTCTTCGCTGAATTGGCCTTTCACCCATTCCCTAAATATATGATGCCATTTAATTTGCTTTTAGAATTGATCGCATTGATTTCAAAGCCAATTTCATTAGCACTGCGTTTATTCGGTAATATGTATGCAGGTGAGATGATCTTTATTCTAATTGCATTATTACCGCTGGGTATACAGTGGACGCTGTCATTACCGTGGGCAATATTTCATATTTTAGTTGTTATATTGCAAGCGTTTATATTTATGACGCTTACTATCGTGTACCTGAGTATGGCTCACGAAGAAAATCATTAGTTTTTTTATTAATTTTAGTAAACTCAATAGGAGAGAAAAATGGAAGATGTAGGTTTGATTTATTTAGCAGGTGCATTATTAATGGGTATGGGTGCGATCGGCGCTGCAATTGGTATCAGCATGTTGGGTGGTCGTTTTATAGATGGTGCAGCTCGCCAACCTGAATTAATTCCTTTGTTACGTACGCAGTTCTTTATTGTTGTAGGTCTAATTGATGCGGTTCCAATGATTGCTGTTGGTATTTCTATGTACATTCTGTTTGCGGTCGTTGGTTAAATTAAACGAAGATTAACCCTAAACTAAGGCTTAATAATGAATATTAATGCAACCCTAATAGGCCAAACGATAGCATTTTTTATGTTCGTTTGGTTCTGCATGAAATATGTATGGCCGCCATTAATGGCAGCTATGGAAGAACGAAAAAGTAAAATCGCTGAAGGTTTAGCTGCCGGTGAGCGTGGTCAAAAGGAACATGAATTAGCAGAAAAGCGCGCTAAAGAAGTGTTACAAGAAGCCCGGGCTGAAGCATCGGATATTATTAATCTGGCCAATGTACGCGCTGGTGAAATGGTAGAAGAAGCCAAAGGCAAAGCAGCAGAAGAAGCGGCGAAAGTTAAGAAAGGTGTGGAAGCAGAAATTGAGCAAGAAATTGCTAGTGCACGTGAAGAGCTTCGTCAGCAGGTGTCTGTTCTAGCCATATCGGCGGCAGAGAAAATTATTAAAAGCGAAATCGATGCGTCCAAGCACCAAGTTATCATTGACGATATCAGTGGCAAATTAGGTGCGGTTTAATGGCTGAGTTAGCAGCGCTTGCGAGACCTTATGCTGAAGCTGTGTTCTTAATGGCAGATGAAAAAGGTGAGCTTGACCAATGGTCAAAAATGTTAGGTTTTTTAAATCTAGTCATGAGTGACGAACAAGTCAAGAAGCTAGTAGATAACCCAAAATTATCCAAAAGTGACCTAGAGAATGCCATAACTGGTATTTGTGAAGGTCAAATGGATGCTAGAGGGGTCAACTTCGTTAAGCTACTGACTAAAAACAATCGCTTGTCATTAACCAGCGAAATTACCAACCAGTACGAAATTAAAAAAGCTGAAAAATGCGGAGAGCTTGGTGTGAAAGTAATATCAGCCTTTCCTATGACTGACGAAGATAAGGGTAAATTAAGTGTATCCTTATCAGACTCATTCGGTAAAAAAGTAACGATTAACGTTGAAGAGGATTCAAGCTTAATAGGCGGCATGATAATTCGTGCTGGTGATAAAGTGATTGACGGCTCTTTAAATAGTCAGATTAAACAATTGGCTAATAAGCTAAAATAGCAAAGGTAAAAACGATGCAACTAAATCCATCCGAGATAAGTGATCTTATCAAGAAAAAAATCGAAAACTTCGATACAGACGTAGAAGCTAAAACTGAAGGCACAATCGTTTCTTTAACAGACGGTATTGCTCGAGTACATGGCCTGTCAGATGCAATGCAAGGCGAGATGTTGGAGTTCCCTGGCGGAACATACGGTATGGCGCTTAACTTAGAAAGAGATTCCGTGGGTGTTGTTATCATGGGTTCCTACTTGCACCTTTCAGAAGGTGATAGCGTAAAATGTACAGGACGCATTTTAGAGGTTCCAACAGGCGAGGCATTACTGGGTCGTGTGGTTGATGCTTTAGGTGCTCCTATTGACGGCAAAGGCGCGGTTGATGCTGAGTCATCATCCCCCGTTGAGCGTATTGCACCGGGTGTTATTGCACGTAAATCAGTTGATGAACCTGTACAAACAGGTCTTAAGTCCATTGACGCCATGATCCCACTAGGTCGTGGCCAACGTGAGCTAATCATTGGTGACCGTCAAACGGGTAAAACAGCGATTGCCATTGATGCGATCATTAACCAAAAAGGTAAAGGCATCAAGTGTGTTTATGTTGCTATTGGTCAAAAGCAATCATCTATTGCTAACGTTGTAAAAAAACTTGAAGAGCACGGTGCGATGGCGCATACAACAGTTGTTGTTGCGGGCGCTGCGGACTCTCCAGCACTACAATTTATTGCACCTTATGCTGGTTGTGCAATGGGCGAGTACTTCCGTGATAAAGGCGAAGATGCGTTAATCATTTACGATGATTTAACAAAACAAGCATGGGCATACCGTCAAATTTCATTATTACTTCGTCGTCCACCAGGACGTGAAGCGTACCCGGGTGATGTCTTCTACCTTCATTCAAGATTATTGGAGCGAGCTGCTCGTATTAACGCTGAAGAAGTTGAAAAGTTAACAAGCGGTAAGGTAAAAGGTAAAACAGGCTCATTAACGGCGTTACCAATTATTGAAACTCAAGCGGGTGACGTATCAGCTTTTGTTCCAACTAACGTAATTTCTATTACAGATGGCCAAATCTTCCTAGAAACAGATTTGTTTAATGCCGGTATTCGTCCTGCAGTTAATGCTGGCTTATCAGTGTCGCGAGTAGGTGGAGCAGCACAAACTAAATCAGTTAAAAAACTAGGTGGTGGTACACGCCTTGATTTAGCACAGTATCGTGAATTGGCAGCGTTTGCGCAGTTTGCTTCAGATCTAGATGCGGCTACTAAAGCACAGATAGATCGTGGTATTCGTGTGACCGAATTGATGAAACAGAATCAATACGCACCGTTAAGTGTGCCACAAATGTCAATATCATTATTTGCAGCCAACGAAGGTTTTATTGATGCCGTTGACGTGGATAAAGTGCTAGATTTCGAAGCAGCTTTACATGCTTATATGGAACGAGAGAAGGCAGACGTAGTGGCAGCAATTGGTAATGAAGGTAATTATAATGACGACATCATTGCGGAATTGAAATCTTCCATCGAAGAGTTTGTAAAAACACAAACCTGGTAAGCGAGAAAAGCTATGGCAGTCGGAAAAGAAATCAAGACCAAAATTGCGAGTGTTCAAAGTACGCAGAAAATAACACGCGCAATGGAAATGGTCGCTGCAAGTAAGATGCGTAAAACACAGGAACGCGTCTTGGCAGCACGTCCCTATGCTAAGAAAATGGGTCAGGTTATTCGCCATTTGGCACAAGCTAGATCAGAATATAAACACCCTTACTTGGCCGAGAGAGAGTGTAAGCGTGTTGGCATAATACTTATTAGTAGTGACCGTGGTTTGTGTGGTGGATTAAACTCAAATTTATTTCGTAAATTCGTTGGCCAGCTTAAAGATTGGAACGAAGAAGGAACAGAAGTAGTGATGGCCTCTATTGGCTCAAAAGGCGAAGGCTTTTTAGGGCGTTTAGGTGGTAACGTACTTGGCTCTGTGACACATATCGGTGAGACACCTTTGTTAGAAGATATCATTGGCGTAGTTAAAGGAATGCTGACTGAGTATGACGAAGGTAAGATTGATCGTTTTTATATAGCCCATAATGACTATGTAAATACGATGACTCAGACGCCAGAGATCACGCAGTTATTACCAGTCTATACTGAAGAGTTAGATGACCAACTAACGCATCACTGGGATTATATTTATGAACCTGATGCTAAAGAAGTATTGGATCAATTGTTGATTAGATATGTTGAATCTTTAGTCTATCAAGGTGTGCTAGAAAACAATGCCTGTGAACAAGCTGCTCGAATGGTCGCAATGAAAAGTGCCTCAGATAATGCTGGTACCTTGATTGATGAGTTGCAACTAATTTATAACAAAGCAAGGCAAGCAGCAATTACACAAGAATTGTCGGAAATTGTTGCTGGCGCAGCAGCAGTTTAACGTTGTATTCAGTCGGAGGTTAAGCCTTTGGCAACAACGACACCTATGCGTTATGAGCATAGGCTGAATAAACAGTAGGGAAGCATTTTTGCTTCAACGAGACTTATGGCCGAAGGCTATACAAAAAAATTTAAATTAAGACTATTGAGGAACTGATATGAGCTCAGGTGTTATCGTTCAAATTATTGGCGCGGTTGTTGACGTGGAATTTCCACGTGACGCTATACCTAAAGTATATGACGCACTTTTAGTAAAAGAAGTGGGTTTAACGTTAGAAGTACAGCAGCAAATTGGCGATGGTGTTGTTAGAACTATTGCTATGGGAACAACAGATGGCGTTAAAAGAGGTTTAGAAGTAAGCAATACTGGCGAAGCAATCCAAGTGCCAGTAGGTACAAAAACGCTAGGCCGTATCATGAACGTCCTTGGCGAGCCGATAGATGAAAAAGGCCCTATTGGCGAAGAAGAGCGCTGGGGTATTCACCGAACTGCACCTTCTTATGAAGAGCAGGCTGCCTCTAATGACATCTTAGAAACAGGTATCAAAGTTATTGACTTGGTTTGCCCGTTCGCTAAGGGTGGTAAAGTTGGTTTGTTTGGTGGTGCGGGTGTTGGTAAAACCGTTAACATGATGGAGCTGATCCGTAACATCGCGATCGAGCACAGTGGTTATTCAGTATTTGCTGGTGTAGGCGAGCGTACTCGTGAAGGGAATGACTTCTACCACGAAATGACTGATTCAAACGTTATCGACAAAGTATCGTTGGTTTATGGACAGATGAATGAGCCTCCAGGAAACAGACTGCGTGTTGCCTTAACAGGTTTAACAATGGCGGAAAAATTCCGTGCAGATGGTAGTGATGTTTTGTTATTTATTGATAATATTTACCGTTATACATTGGCTGGAACTGAAGTGTCTGCGCTACTTGGTCGTATGCCTTCAGCAGTGGGTTACCAACCAAACCTTGCTGAGGAAATGGGTGTTTTCCAAGAGCGTATTACCTCAACACGCGAAGGCTCAATTACGTCAATCCAAGCGGTATACGTACCAGCGGATGATTTAACTGATCCATCACCTGCTACAACCTTTGCTCACTTGGATGCGACAGTTGTGTTATCGCGTCAAATTGCTGAGCTAGGTATTTATCCAGCGATTGATCCATTGGATTCTACTAGTCGCCAGTTAGATCCATTAGTGATTGGTGAAGAGCATTACAATGTTGCTCGTGATGTACAGGGCACTTTGCAGCGTTATAAAGAGTTACGCGACATTATTGCTATTTTGGGAATGGATGAATTATCAGAAGAAGATAAAATATCTGTTGCTCGTGCACGTAAAATTCAGCGTTTCTTGTCGCAGCCGTTCTTTGTTGCTGAAGTATTCACCGGCTCACCTGGTAAATACGTATCACTTAAAGATACAATTGCTGGTTTCAAAGGCATTATTGCTGGCGAATATGATCATATTCCTGAGCAAGCATTCTACATGTCAGGAACCATTGATGAAGTGATTGAAAAACACGCAAAACAAGCTGCTTAATAAAAAGGGTCTAAAATGAGCATGACAATACATGTAGATATTGTAAGTGCAGAAGCGTCTATTTATGCTGGTTTAGCTGAGATGGTCTTTGCGCCGGGTGAGTTGGGTGAGTTGGGTATTGCACCACGACATGCACCACTGGTTACTCGCTTAAAGCCTGGAGAAGTTAGGGTTAATACGGGAAAGGAAGAGTTAGGTTTCTTTATTTCTGGCGGTATATTAGAGGTCCAGCCGCACCTTGTTACAGTATTAGCAGATACAGCTATTAGAGCGGATGACCTTGATGAGGCTAAGGCTCTGGCGGCTAAGAAACAAGCGGAAGAGGCTTTAGCCGATAAATCATCAGACATTGATTTTGCTAAAGCACAAGCTGAATTGGCGGAAGCAGCGGCCCAATTACAAGCGATTAGTCGCTTGAGAAAGTCACGTTAAAACTAACAGTAACATCATAAATTGTGTAAAAGATATTGGTGCGCTTAAACTTAAGTTTTGATGATTAACAAATTGAAACCCGCATTAGGCGGGTTTTTTTATACCTGTTAAACTGGTTCAAATATAAAAATACCATTAAATATGAATTTAAAAACAATTATTCTCGCCGCGGGGAAAGGTACGCGGATGGTGTCAGAAAAAGCCAAAGTACTTCATGAGATTGCAGGTAAATCTATGCTTCAAAGGGTTGTTGAGTCTGCTAAAGAGTTAGATAGCAAGGTTCTCGTCGTTTATGGGCATGATGGTGAACAGGTTAAGCAAGCGCATTCTGGATTTAATATTTCTTGGGTCGAGCAAACTGAGCAATTGGGTACCGGTCATGCAGTTAAACAGGCGCTAGATCTTATCGACAAAAATGATGTTGTTTTAATTTTGTATGGTGACGTACCGTTAATCAAATCGACTACGCTCGAACAAATGGTTGGGGCTGTGGGCGACCGATCTATGTCATTACTGACAGTAAGGCTAGCAAACCCTGATGGATACGGTCGAATTGTCAGAGTAAACAATAAGGTTACTAAAATAGTTGAACAAAAAGATGCATCTGAAACTGAATTATTACTTGATGAAGTTAATACAGGGATTATGGCGGTTAAGGGTGCAAAGCTTATTGAATGGTTAGGTCGGCTGAACAATAACAACGCGCAAGGGGAGTACTATCTAACAGATATCATCGAAATGGCGGTGAATGAGGGTGTGCTTATCAAGAGCATTCACCCTGATAATGAATTTGAAGTACAAGGCGTTAATTCTAAAATCCAACTAAATGAATTAGAAAGGGAATATCAACAGCTTAAAGCGCTTGAATTGATGGGTTTAGGGGTTACATTAGCCGATAAAGCCCGAATCGACATTCGAGGTGACATCATTCTTACGGGAAGCGATATTTATATTGATGTTAATAATGTATTTGAAGGGCGCGTTAGCTTAGGGAAGAATGTACATATTGGTCCAAACTGTGTGATACAAAATGCAGTTATTTCAGATGGTGTTGTGATTAAAGCGAATTCGGTTTTGGAAAACTGTATTGTTGGTAAAAATAGCACTATTGGGCCTTTTGCTAGGCTTCGTCCGGGCGCAGAACTGGCAAATGATGTACATATTGGTAATTTTGTTGAAATTAAAAAAACAACAATTGGAGCAGGTTCAAAGGTTAATCATTTAAGCTATATAGGTGATGCTGAGATAGGCAAAGGCGTGAATGTTGGTGCGGGTACGATCACCTGTAATTACGATGGTGTTAATAAACATAAAACTGAAATTAAAGATGGCGCCTTTATCGGTTCAGGCACACAGTTAGTTGCTCCTATTACGGTAGGTGCTGAGGCTACGTTGGGTGCGGGTACTACGCTTTCTAAGGATGCTCCAGCAGATACGTTAACGGTTACAAGAGCAAAACAAATAACTTTAAAGAGCTGGAAAAAACCGGTTAAGAATTAAAAGGATTTATATGTGTGGAATAGTTGGTGCAGTGGCACAAAGAGATATAACAGGGGTTTTAGTAAAAGGCCTACAAAGGCTTGAATACCGTGGATATGATTCATCTGGGGTGGCTGTTATTGCAGGCAATGGTGAAATAGAAAGGCGGCGTACAGAAGGGAAAGTAAAAAACCTTCAAGACCGAATAGAAGGTAATCCTTTGTCTGGGTTCTGTGGAATCGCTCATACTCGTTGGGCAACACATGGCGTGCCATCAGAAGCAAATGCACATCCACATACCTGCCAAGATATTGCGTTAGTACACAATGGTATTATCGAAAATTATGAGTTATTACGTAAGCAACAGCTCGAATCTGGTCATGAATTTGACTCTGAAACTGATACCGAAGTCATTGTCCATGCGATTTCTGATGCCTATGAGAAAAGTAATGACTTACTCAAGGCAGTTCAAGACACGGTTAAAACGTTAGATGGTGCGTATGCGCTAGGAGTTGTAGAAAAAGGTAATGGCGAACACCTAGTAGCTGTGAGAAAAGGTAGCCCTCTGGTGATTGGTATTGGTGAAAATGAGCATTTTATCGCATCTGATGTATTTGCATTGTTAGGGGAAGCGGAGCACTTCATTTATTTAGAAGAAGGTGATGTGGCTGACATTAGTTGTTCAAGTGTGACTATATACAATGAGCAAGGTGAACAGGTTAAGCGCAAGGTTAATAAAACCAAATTACAAGCAGGTGAAACGGGTTTAGGTGATTATGACCACTACATGCAAAAAGAAATTTTCGAACAGGCAGCCGTTCTCAAGCAGACGCTTGATGGCCGAATTGAGAATGGTCGTGTAGCAGCAAGCTGTTTTGGTAATGAGGCAGAAAAAGCATTTGAAAGTATAGAGGAAGTTCAAATTGTAGCGTGTGGAACCAGTTTCCATGCCGGGTTAGTTGCAAAGTATTGGTTTGAGTCTATTGCGGGTCTACCTTGCCATATTGAAGTGGCCAGTGAATTTAGGTATCGGCCACATATCGTTAAAAACAAAACGTTGTTTGTCACTATATCTCAGTCTGGAGAAACGGCAGACACATTGGCGGCTCTGCAAGCCTCTGCTGAGCTTGGTTATGCGCATACATTGACGATTTGTAACGTACCGGAAAGTTCATTGGTCCGAGAATCCGAATGGGCATTAATGACCAGAGCCGGACCAGAAATAGGCGTTGCTTCAACGAAGGCGTTTACCACGCAATTAACAGCGCTGTTATTGTTAGTTATTGCGTTGGGTAAACATCATAAAATTAATGACAAGAAGCACGTAGAGATTGTAAAGCAGCTGGAAATTTTGCCTGAGCAAGTGGCTGAAGTGCTTCGCCTGGAACCTGAAATTATAGAATTCGCGAAGACATTTAGCGATAAACATAATGCGTTATTCTTAGGTCGAGGTGAGCAATATCCCGTTGCAATGGAGGGTGCCTTAAAGCTAAAAGAAATTTCATACATCCATGCAGAAGCCTACCCAGCAGGCGAGTTAAAACATGGGCCTTTAGCATTAGTGGATGACCAAATGCCAGTGGTAGCTGTTGCGCCGAATAATGATTTGTTGGAAAAATTAAAATCGAACCTGCAAGAAGTGCATGCACGCGGTGGAGAATTGTTTGTATTTGCAGACGTTCATGCTGCATTTGAAGAAGTGGATGGGTTGAAAATTATTCGAGTATCAGAGATCGATGAAATTGTTGCGCCAATTATCTACACGGTGCCGCTTCAGCTATTGGCTTACCACGTAGCCGTCTTAAAAGGTACAGACGTGGATCAGCCGCGTAACTTAGCTAAATCGGTAACAGTAGAATAAGGCATAAGATTATTCTTTTTACTCCCATGGAAAAAATGATTTAAATCACTTTTTCAAGCGAAAATTCTAACGATCGATAGATCTTAAGCGTATGTTTTACGCAACACTTAGATAAAAAAGTGTAGTAAAAACATAACAGGGGGAGTTTCATGAAGAAATCGATTATAAAATCGAGCGCGGGTATTGCACTCAGCTCGGCACTATTATTGTCCCAAATCGGGACGGCACAAGCGTTTAGCTTTAATAAAGGCAAACTTAGAGGAGCGCTTGATACAGATTTAACCTATGCCATTGCAGCTCGTACAGAAGATGCTGATCATGACAAGATGGGCGCTGCCGGTAACAGAGCGTTTAAGGATGCGGGAGACATCTTTAGTAATGCTATTCGTGGTTCGAGTACGCTAAGTTTAGAGTATGGTGATTTTGGCATGCTTGCGCGGGGTAACTATTTTTACGATCATGTTTATGATAATGAAAACTTAGCAGACAAAGCGCATGACAAACTAGCACGAGACTTTTCGCTTACAGATTTAATGGTCTATGGCTATTTTGGTGATAACGACCAAGTCAATATTAGGCTTGGTAAACAGGTGATTAGTTGGGGTGAGAATACCTTTATTCAAGGCTCAATTAATGACATTAATACCGTTGACTTAAATAAACTAAGGCAGCCTGGTCGAGCACTTAAGGATGCGTTTATTGGTACAAATGCAGCTTATGTTTCATGGAATGTTGATGATGAATGGACGATTGAGTCTTTTTACCTATTTGAATTTGATCAAATTCAGTTAGATCCAGCGGGTTCATTTTGGACAACCTTGGATGCTGTCGGTGCTGGCGGTGGTTTTGATAGTGATGGTGATGGTGTTGTAGGGGAGAACCTTCCTGGGCCATTTGGCACGCCACTAGGGTCATGTCAATCGCCTGATGGCCTAGATGATTGTGGACTTGTTGGTGGTAATTTAGTTAGGGTCGGAGACAGAGCCGCTAAAGGTGGCCAATACGGCCTAGCCATAAGAAAATTTTTCCCAAACTTGTTTAATGGCAGTGAAATCGCTATTTATTATCAAAACCTTCATGACCACGTACCAATGATCTCTACTTATTACAATACGGGTGCATTCTTTTTAGAATATGTAGAAAATATTGAACGTTTGGGAATTTCATTTAATACCAATATAGAAGGCTGGGTTGTTGCTGGTGAATACCATGTACGTAAAGATGCTCCAATTCAAATGACTGCGCCTGTGCTAAATGGCCTTGCTGGTGCAGGGGGCGGGTTATTTGGTATAGCATGTGATGGCTGCGCTCCTGGTGATTACCAAAAAGGTTATGAACTTGTTGATCGTCATCAATTACAAATGACGTTTCAACGTATTTGGGGTGTTGGCTTTATGGGTGCAGATGCTAATAGCACCTTAGCTGAAGTGGCCTATGGTTGGGTTGATGGTTTGCCAGAGCAAAATGAGCCTATTGGTGGAGGGTTTAGATCTGTATTTACCCCTCAAGTAACCGAGCACTTTTGGGGCTTTCAGGTCAAACAATCACTTACGTACGAGGCAGCATTATTTAATGTTGCTTCAGTGTCTCCTTTTATTGCATTTAAATATGACGTAGATGGTGTATCTAACGAGATTGTTCCTTTGTTTGTAGATGATAGAAAAGCGTTAACAGTAGGTGCGAACTTTGGCTACGGTGGTGGCACGTGGACGGGTGGCGTTAGTTGGACCATGTTTGATGGAGCAGAAGCGATGGTTAATCAAGCGGGTAGTCGTTTGAATGGTCGTACAGACCGCGACTTTGTTCAAGCTAATATTAGCTATTCGTTTTAAGACCGGCGAAAAGCGTACCTTATTAAAAAGATTTTAGGAGAAATGATGAAATTTTTAACATCAAGAATAAAGAAACAGATGGCAGTTGTGTTATCAGCGGCCTTGTTACCAGGCATTGCATTAGCGCAACTAAACGCAGATGAAATGGCAAAACTGGGCGTTAGTGGAACAGAGCTAACTCCATCAGGTGCGATTCGTGCTGGAAATGCTGATGGGACTATACCTGAGTGGAATAGTGAACCTATTAAAGGTGTGGCAAATGGCTATGGTGATAGTTTGGCGGATCCATTTGCAGACGAAAAGCCGCTATTTACCATCACAGCAGCAAACTACACAGAGTATGCAGATAAGCTGACACCGGGTCAGGTAGGTATGTTTAAGCAATACCCTGAATCATTCCGTATGCATGTGTATCCAACACATAGAACTGGTGCGAATGATCCTTGGGTTTATGATGCAACCCTGGCGCAGGCAAAAAATGTAAAGATTTGTCCAGACTATGCTGAAAAAGGCCGTATTTGCTTGAGTGACCATATTGAAGGCGGCGGCATACCTTTCCCCATTCCTAAAACAGGTGAAGAGGCGGCATGGAATCATTACATGGCATTTAGAGGCTTGTCGATAGACACAGCGGGTAATGGAGCCTTAGTAGACTCATATGGCGGCAGAACTGATGTGGTGGTTCGTCAACGCCAAACATGGCCTTGGTGGGCGCAAGTTGGCGATGGTATGAAGGACTCAAAGTGGATGAAGCGAGACAAGGGTGCGCTCTTGTGTGATTCATGGCAGATTGAGAAACCACCTCGTTCTTCTGGCTTAGTATTTGGCGGCTGTAACTTTGTTGATAACTACGACTTTCAGGTGTATCTCTATATTCCTGGTCAACGCCGAGTAAGAAAGGCGCCAGAAATCGGTTTCCATGATAGTCCTTCTTTTGGTTCTGATGGTCAGCGTACTGTTGCAAGTCGCTGGATGCATTGGTTTGGTGGAAGCTATCCTAGACATGAATATTCGAAGCCTGTGCGTAAAGAGTTATTTGTAGCGTATAACAATTATAAGCTAACGAATGCGGATATGCCTTATGACGAAATTTTTGGTGAGGATCATATTAACCAAGACTTAATTCGTTATGAATTACACCGTGTATGGGTTGTAGACTCAACGCTGAAAGCAGGTCAACGCCACCTATATAAGCGTCATACAGCTTATTTTGATGAAGACTCATGGATTGGTCTAGCCTTTGAAGCCTACGATGCGAAAGATCGTTTATGGCGTGTGGGTGAGCAATACAACGTATTCTTTTATGGCCCAAATATCACGCGTGCTGTAGGTGATGTGCAGGTTGATTTGATCAATGGTCGTTACACTACATTTCCTAACTGGCAGTTCCAAGCAGGTAAGGATCTGGGTTTAGGTGGACCTAAGATTGTATCTAAAGCAGCGGAGATTGAATATAACGTTGAGATTTTCACTCCTCAAGGCCTAAGAAAATTTGGACGTAGATAATCATCATAATGTTGTTTTAGGTAATTAGATTAGGACCGAGGCTAGAAAATTTAGCCTCGGTCTTTTTATTGAAATTTATAGGAAATAAAATGATGTTAAGAATTATTTTGTGCTTGTCTCTATTGGTAGGTGGTTATGCGTTTGCAGAAACAGTCGCTAGGCCAGCACAGGAGCTGCCGTTATCAACGAAAGCTATCTTCCTTGATTTGGAAGAACATGAAGAAAAGGTTTTTGCCGTTGGAGAGCGAGGCATTATATTAAGCTCGAGTGATGGCGGCATGTCATGGAGTCAGATTAAATCACCAGTGGATGTGACCCTGACAGGGATATCATTTTCCTCTAAAACAGACGGTTGGATTGTTGGTCATGAGTCGACCATTTTACATTCGGTTGATGGCGGGGCGACATGGACGATAAACCAATATAAACCCGAGGAAGAGCGATTTTACATGTCGGTCAATTTTGTCAATCCACTTCAGGGTTATGTATTGGGTACCGATGGTGAGTTGAGAGTGACAGAAGATGGCGGAAAATCATGGAAACTCACAATATTATCAGTAGAAGAGTGGTATCAGAATCATTTATTTGCCATTGAGAAACTTGAAAAAACTGCTCTCGTTGTTGCCGAACGTGGTGGCATTTTTTATTCTGAAGATGGCTTAACTGATTGGCAGACAGTTCCATCGCCTTATGAAGGTTCCTTTTTTGGCGTTAATGTAATAGCTAATCAATACTTGGTTTTTGGTATGAGTGGGCATTTATACTTAATAAGCCCCTCCTCTTTAGAGTGGACAAAAATTCATACGGGAACAGACCAGTTTTTATTGGACTCAGTCGCAACTTCTGATAATAAGCGGGTACTCGTTGTCGGTCGTGGAGGGGTTATTTTAGTACTCGACGATAAAGGTGAATTAGTCAAAGCGATAGAAGATCCAAGTCGAGTTGATTATACCGCTGTGACGGTACTCGGCGATTCTGCCTATTTGGCGTCGATGGCGGGCGGGGTACAAAAAATGTCACTTAAACAACTAACGGATTAAATCAAGGATAGAAGCTATGACAATGAAACATGAATCTAATTTAGTCCATAAAATTTCAAATTTTCTAGCCGATGGTTTATTAAACCATCGGCTAGTTATTTTAACGATAGGTATATTGCTGACGGCATTTTTGGCATATCAAGGGCTTAATCAGCAGCTTTCACCGGGATTTGATAAAGCGATTCCTTTATCACATCCTTATATGAAAACATTTACTGACCACCGTGATGAATTTGGTGGCGCGAACCGGGTAACTATTTTTGTAGAAAATAAGAATGGTGATATGTTCACCCCAGAATTTTTTACGGTTCTTGAGAAAATCACCTCGGATGTTCTCGTGATGGATGGCGTGGATGCACGAACAGTGACCTCTCTTTTTACACCCAATGTTAATTATGTTGCAGTAAGCGAAGAAGGTTTTACGGGCTCCAAAATTGTGCCAGCAGATTTTATTGCGACAATGGAGCGTATCGAAGAGGTTAAAAGCAACCTGTTTAAATCTTCTGAAATTGGTAAGACGGTAGCTAAAGACTTATCTGGCGCGCTGGTTATTGCTGATTTGGTAGAAATTGATCCGATAACAAAACAAAAAATTGATTATGAAGTGTTTGCTGAAAGGCTCAGTAAAATTAGGGATACCTATCAAACTGATTCAATGGCTATTCATATCATTGGGTTTGCACCTTTTATTGGTGACGTTATTAATGGCGCAGAAGGTGTTATAGGTTTTTTCATTATTACCTTGATTATCACATTTGTTTTATTGGTCTTTTTTGCAGGCTCAATCAAGCTAGCGGTGGCGGTTATTATTACCGCGCTGGTGTCGGTGAGTTGGCAGCTGGGAATCGTAAAAATATTGGGTTATGGTGTAGACCCGATGTCGATATTGGTTCCATTCCTTATTCTAGCGATAGGCGTAAGCCACGCTATTCAAATGACCAACGTTTGGCGACTGGGCGTAGCAAAGGGCGATAGCTCGGTAGAATCAGCGCGTCAGGCCTTCTATAAGCTCTTTATTCCCGGCGCAACGGCACTTATTTCCGATGCGGTTGGCTTCGGCGTTATTGTATTAATTGATATCCCTATCATTAGAGAACTCGGCATTATTGCGAGTATTGGTGTGGCGGTGATGCTGCTGACTAATAAAATTATGCTGCCCATTCTTTTATCTTATATAAAACTAAACGATAAGGAAATTAAGCGTGCAGAGAGTAACATTAAGGGCACAGATCATGCTTTTTGGATGGCGTTATCGCAGTTTACTAAACGTAAAAATGCAGCCATTATTCTAGTCTTAGCCGCTGGCTTAGGGATCTATGCCATGTCTGTGCAAGATCAATTAATCGTGGGTGATGTAGAGGCTGGGGCACCCGAGTTTTGGCCTGAAGCGCGATACAACCAAGATGCGGATGCAATACAGTCTAAGTTTTCGGTTGGTTTGGATGAACTGGTGATTTTAGCGAAGGCAGATGAAAAAGGTTCCTGTGTTAATTTCAATATTATGCAAACCATTGATGACTTTGTTTGGCAGCTTAAAAATGTAGAAGGTGTACAGTCTGTTAAAGCCTTGTCTCAGGTGATTCGTGAAAGGAATATCGGCAATTATGAAGCCAACCCTAAGTTTTTGGGTATTCCTCGCAATGAGAAAATGATTTCAGCAAATATTTATAGAGTGGAGATGTCTCAAGCGCTATTTTCAAATGATTGCACGATTATGCCAGTGACCATTTATTTGACGGACCATAAAGCAGAGACCTTAGATCGAGTAATGGATGCAGTTGCCCGCTTCAATGAAAGTAATACAAACGAACACGTTACTTTCGTACCAGCGATGGGCAATGCAGGCATTATGGCGGCGACTAATGAGATTGTGGCTAAAGCGCAAACTAAAATTGAATTGATCCTATTTGCTGCGGTTGGTTTGTTCTGTTTTGTAACGTTTATGTCTATTCGAGCTACTATTTGTATCGTCGCTCCGTTGGCGCTCGTTGCTTATTTAGCCAATGCAGTGATGGTTCATCTAGGTATCGGCTTAAAAGTGTCTACCCTGCCTGTATTGGCCATGGGTGTTGGTGTTGGGGTGGATTATGGTATTTACCTTTTCGCTAGAATGGTGGCGCATAAATCTGCGGGTGAATCGTTACAGAAATCATACTACGAGTCGTTAAAAGAAGTAGGGACAGGGGTTGTTTTTACCTCCGTAACGATGACGCTTGGCGTAGCTACATGGTACTTTTCAGACCTTAAATTTCAGGCAGATATGGGTATCCTGTTGGCGTATATGTTCTTCGTTAATATGTTGGGCGCGATTATTCTTATTCCTGCACTGGCTAGTTTTCTTTACCCGCTTGATGAGCAAAAAGAAGAGGTGCAATCCGAATCATAATTCGGTACGGACAAAGCGAACAAGATTGTTAATGGCTGGTTTTTGAACGTTTTATAATGGAGTACTTTTATGGGTAGTACAGCTGATCACCTAAAGTGGCCTGCGGATGCAAGTTGTACTGCCGTACCGTATTCGGTTTTTAATAGCCAAGAGGTTTATGATCTTGAACAGGAAAAAATTTATAACGGAAAAACCTGGTGTTTTTTAGCCGCTGAAGAAGAGCTCCCCGATAAGGGGAGCTTTAAATCAACATATATAGGGGATACGCCTGTTGTTGTAACACGAGGCCAAGATAATGAAATATACGCTTGGGTAAATCGTTGCGCGCATAGGGGGGCTGAAATTTGTCGTGAACGCCATGGGCGTAAGGAAGACGGCGCCTATACCTGTGTTTATCACCAGTGGTCATTTGATGCGAAAGGTGATTTAAGGGGAGTTCCCTTTCAGCGTGGGTTGGGTGGTAAAGGTGGGATGCCTAAAGACTTTGATAAAACTAAACACAGCTTAAGGAAAGTGCGTACGGTTAATTATCATGGTGCCATTTTTGGAACGTTCAGCGAAGAAACTCCCGATATTGAAGACTATATGGGTGATGATGTGAGTTATCACATGCGCCGAATTTTAAATAGGCCGATTGAAATACTCGGTACCACTCGGCAACATATTAAAGGGAACTGGAAGTTTTATGCAGAAAATACCAAAGATCCTTACCATGCAAGTTTGCTACACCTCTTTCATGCCACCTTTGGGTTGTACCGCTCATCTCAACAAGGTGAATCAATCGTTAATAATAAAGTTCATTGTTTAATTTGGGTTAAGAGTTCTGAAGAAAAGAAAAGTGCTCTGGACGATGTTAAGAAAGAGAACCTTAGAACGATGCAACAAGGAAATTATGCATTGGCAGATGAGTCTTTACTGGCAGGCCAGCAGGAGTTTGAAGACGGACATAGCTTGGATATATTATCGATGTTTCCTTCGCTAGTGTTACAGCAAATTCAGAACACCCTAGCTTTTCGTCAGATTCTGCCTAAAGGTAAAGATGAATTTGAGTTGGTCTGGACTTACTTTGGTTATAAAGATGACACCGAAGAACTTCGCAATATTCGTTTAAAGCAATTTAACCTTATCGGACCGGCTGGGTTGATTTCAATGGAAGATGGGGAATCAACAGAGCTATGTCAAAAAGCGATAGTTCGGGATGGGGAGTACACCAGCGTGATAGAGATGGATGGTAAAGAGCCTGAAGGAGCAAAGCACCTAGTCACAGAAGGAATGATTCGTTCAATGTGGCAAGGGTATCGAGAGATGATGGGCTTTTAAGTCTTGAATAAGATGGAGAGGTATGAATCTTAAAACAATAAAACCCAGAGAAAGTCTGGGCTTTATTGTTTTAATTAAAAGTGTGTTTAATCCGTGTGTTGAGAGTGCTGTTTAGTCATCAAAAGCACCATCAAAGAATAGTTTAGTTAAATTATTAAACGCTTTTTTCTTTTCAATTTGTATCCAATGGCCGCAATGGTCAAACACGTGTAATTGCGCTTTTGGAATTCTCTCAATTAAGTGATATGCATTATTGAGTGGAATAAAAAAGTCTTCACGTGCATGGGTGACTAGCATTTGATGGGGGATATTATTTAGTTCTTCATCGGATAAAACAAAGGCATCAATACCTTTTTTCGTTCCGCCGCTAAACATGGCTTCAAACTGAACGCGTACCTCATCCTTCATAACGTTATCGAACCGTTGAGCAGCTATGCTGGCAATATCATCGCCCAGTAAGCTTGGGTCAAAAAGGAATTTAGTAATTAAGTACTCTAAAGTTTCTTTGGAGGGGTCTTTATAAAACTCCCATCCTTTAGTAAGGCCATCAGTGGGTTCAAAGGGTGCGCCAACTGGGCCCATAAGAACGGCTTTCTTAAAACGTTCGGGGTGTCTATTTAGTAGGTGTAAGGTAACGCCGCCACCCATAGAGTTGCCGACAATATGTGCTTGTTCGATGCCTTTAGCGTCTAATAAATCTATTTGTTGCTGAACCCAAACATCAATCCATTGACTGGTTCCGTTTGGCGGAGAATCGTGCTGGCTAAGGCCAAAACCTGCAATATCAGGTGCAAGGCAATGGTAGTTTTCGGCTAAAAAAGGCAATGCATAATGCCAGTTTGACATAGCGTTAGCACCCGGGCCAGAACCGTGCAGTAATAAAATACAGGTATCGTTTTCGATGCCCGTTTCATTTAAAAAAGTCTGAAAAGAACCTGTTTGAATATTTGATGTCTGCATGCTGATTCCTGATATAAAAAGTTTGTAGTTATGGTATCTAAAATATAGTTAAGAAAGTTAGTTTTAAGAAAAATATTTTGGATAGGAAAATGATTTATATCTATAAAAATGATTGATTCTAACTAGCGTTCAGTTTGTACAAGTGGTTATAATCAATAAAAAATATAAATGCAACTTAATGATGCAAAGGAGAGAGAATGTTTCCCACAGTGAATGCCCCAGAGACTATTAAACGAAAAGTTAGCATAGTGACCCGTTTCACAACGATACCTATATTACTTTTTGCCACAACGCCAGTTGTAGCGCACTTCTTAGGTGGTGGATATTGGTACTGGCTGACCGTTGCGGCGTTTGTTATCTGTATGATTCTTGACCCGATAGTGGGTGATGATCCCATTAACGCGCCTGCTGAGATGGAAAAAGATTTGGAGCAAAGCATTTTTTACCGCTTTATGCTCTGGATATATATTCCCATTCAATTTTTAATTACCTTGTTTGGCTATTCATTGATTAGCAATACCCCCATGGAGATGTTTACCGTATTGGGTGTTAATTACCATGCGTTAACAACAGCGGAAATGATTGGCTTAGCTATTTCATTGGGTCTTGTTACAGCATTTGGTGCAACGCCTGGGCATGAGCTCTGCCATCATGGAAATAAATTTGATCGTTTTATGGGGCAAGCACTCATGACGCCGCTAAGCATGGCCGACTTCTACGTCTATCATAACTTCCATCACCATATTCACGTAGCGACACCGCTAGACCCTGCAACATCCCCATATGGTGAGAATTTCTGGCGTTTTGCAGGGCGGAGCATTGTCCAAAAATCCATTGTAGCGTGGAAAGTAGAAGCTGAGCGTCTTGGCCGTAAGGGTTCAAGTTGGTTTAATATTGATAATAAAATGATCAAAATAACCATTGCACAAATCTCATGGTTTTCACTATTGGTTTATCTCTTTGGTTGGATTTCACTACCTTTGTTCATTATGCAATACCTTTTCCCAAGAATGCTTTTAGCGACCGCAGATTTTGCAGAGCACTACGGTCTAATGCGTAAGCAGCTCGAAGATGGTAGTTACGAAAAAGTGAGGCCAGAACATGCTTGGGATGACAGCATGATTATAAGTAGTTTCTTTATGTGTCAAATTGATCGACACTCTGATCATCATGCGAATGTTGGGCGGCCATATCAAGTATTAAGGGTGATGGAAAAAGCACCACGCCTACCTTTAGGTTACCTCAATATCTTATTTGTAACGATGGTTCCTCCTTTATGGAGAAAAATCATGCACCCAATTATTGAAGAGTTTTATGACACAGCGGATATCGTACCTTATGCGTTACCAAACACCTTGCCAGAGCGCTTTGTCGAAAGAGCCGTAATTGCTGGTAAGTAGAGCGTCAAAACATGGTACGAAGTGATAGCCTTGTTTTCAATATCAGGCTTAAATAGGAGAGCGAAATGATAGGAAGTATAGATTATAACCACTTGATTCAAGCGGACAAAGTTCACGGTTCGTTATATACATCAGAAGATATTTATGCTGATGAAATGGAAAAAATTTTTCAAAACAGCTGGTTTTATGTCGGGCATGAAAGCGAGATAAAAGAGGCGGGAGACTTTGTTTCAAGGGATATAGGTCGTTCAGCTGTCATTATGGTTCGAGATAAAGACAATACAGTGAATGTATTGGTGAATCGCTGTTCCCACCGTGGGAATAATTTATGTAATGAAATGGACGGTAATAAACGCAACTTTTCTTGTTTATATCATGGGTGGGTTTTTGCTCTAAATGGTGATTTATTAGATGTTCCTTACCCTGATGGCTTTACTAAGGATAAAAAAGACCATGGTTTACAGAAGCTAGTGACCGATAGTTATCGCGGTTTCGTTTTTGCAAGTTTTAAAGAGCCAACAAGGAGTTTTGATGACTATCTTGGGAATGGCAAAAAGTTAATTGACCGTGCGTGTAATTTATCACCAGAGGGTGAGGTAGATTTAACGGGAGGCTGGGTACGTCAAAAGTTTGATGCGAATTGGAAAATGCTTCCAGAGAATGATACCGATGGCTACCATGTAAACTATGTTCACCAATCATTTGTTCAAGTTATTCCTTCTCAATATAACGAGTTTGTGGGTGGCGAAGATACTAATAAGGGTGTGATAAGAGACTGGGGCAATGGGCATACAGAAATTGATTTTGCCGCTGGGTATGTCAATACATTGGACTGGCTGGGTTCAACGGTTGAGAAGTCTAAATCGTATGTTGAAAAAATGCATGCGGCTTATGGTGAAGAAGAAGGGGATAGGCGGATGTTTGATGGGCCTCCACACTCCTGTATTTTCCCAAACTTGTTTTTAGCAGAAATGAATATTGTTATCTTCCAGCCAACAAGTGTTAATTCTTGTGTGCAATGGAGTACACCGATGTTTTTAAAGGGTGTGCCAGAGTTGAACTTTAAATTATTAAGGCAAAGTGAAGGCGCATTAGGGCCAGCCGCTTTTTTATTGGCGGATGATGCAACCATTGCTGAACGAGCTCAAAAGGCACTTCAAGCGGGTACGCCTTGGTGTGATTTAAGCCGAGGCATTGATAGAGAAATTGTTAGAGAGGATGGCGTTAAAGAATCTCGTATGAGTGACGAAACCTCAAACAGAGGTTTTTGGCACCATTATCGCTCAATGATGTTGGGAGAGAAGTAGCATGAGTAATTCAGTGGCATTTGAGGTAACAAGAGAGCTTGAAGCGTTCATTATTCAAGAAGCCAAATATGCAGATGAAGGCCAATATCAAGCATGGTATGAATTGTGGGCAGACGATGCCGTTTATTGGGTACCACTCAAAGATGGGGACGACCCAGCGCATAAAGCGTCACATTTGTATGATAACTATTCAAGATTAACGACCAGGATTAAACAGCTCAATACCGGTAATCGATTTAGCCAAGTTCCTATTTCTGGGATGCGTCGAGTGATTTCAAACTACGAGTTTTTTGGTGAAAGTGATGACAAGTTTAGGGTGGAAGCGAACTTCTATTTACCCGAGTATTCGATTCAATCGACACATGATTTTAGAATTTGGTCTGGTCGATATACCTATATCGTAAGTCGCAAAGGAGATAGCTTCCAGATACACAGTAAGAAAATTGTCTTAGTGAACGCACTGGAGCCTATATCAACCTTGTCTTTTTTGATCTAGTTATATGAGTAGGGATCCTTTATCAGCCGTTATCGGGCTGGGCATGACGGAGTTGCGGCGTGATTATACGGTTGCGTCATGGCAGTTAGCAGTTGAGGCCATTGGCTTAGCCATAGACGATGCAGGGTTAACACACCAAGACATTGATGGCTTGTTAATTAATAAAAGCCCCATAGAAGACCTATCTGCCTTACCGATGGATTTGCAAGACTATGCGGGTTTAAGTCGTCTAAACTTACTGAATGTCGTCGAAGCCGAGGGCAGCTCAATGGTGCAAACGTTGCAGCAAGCAACGATGGCCATTAAATCGGGTTTGGCGAAAAAAATTGTGTGCGTATTTGCTGATACACCCCTAAGACCCGATATATCAGCGGCAGAGTCTTTTGCCATTGCGATGCCAATGATGGGGCAACTTGGGATAGAAGTCGCGAATGGATTTTATAGTGCTATTGCTGCTTATGCGATGGCTGCTCAGCGTTATTTAGCGGTTTACGACAGGACAACGGATGATTTTGCAGCCGTGGCGATAGCCAATAGACAGTGGGCTATGCTGAATCCACTGGCAAAAATACGTAAACCGATGACATTAGAAGACCATCATGCGTCACCTTGGTTGGTGGAACCTCTACGAATGCTAGATTGTGCTTATCCTGTTAATGGCTCGATTGCCGTTGTTGTTAGTGAGGCCAGCTTGGCTAAAGAACATCCGCAGCCTGCGGCTTATATTTATGGGATGGGGCAGGGCCACGCCGGTAATATTAATAGACGTGGTTTTCAGCCAGAAATTGAAACAGGCGCACGTATGGCTGGTGAAACAGCGTATAAAATGGCCGGTATTACCGCAAGTGATATTAAGGCCTGTGAGTTTTATGATGCGTTCAGTATTTCAACCTTAGTCAACCTTGAAATGTATGGTTTTTGTCCGCCGGGACAAGCCGCTGAATTTATTGCTGAAAAAGGTATTGGCCCGGGTGGGGAATTGCCGGTTAATACTGGAGGTGGTCATTTGTCATCCTACTATATGCAAGGGGCTACACCTGTTTCAGAAGCGATTATGCAGTTACGTAATAGGGCGGGTGAGCGACAACTTAGTCAATTAGACAATATGTTAGTAACGGGTTATGGCGGCAGAATGCAGTTTCATGCCGCTTTAATTATGGGCCAATAGAGGACATTATGGAATATCCAAAAGAAGGCGTTATTTGGCCAGTGGTACCGGATGTTGCTAAGCCCTTTTATAACGGTATGCAACAACATAAAGTATTGATTCAGCAGTGTCTTGCCTGCCAAACATTCCAAGCACCCGGCCGCATTACCTGTGACCACTGCGGAAACAACAAACTCGAATGGATTGAAGCAAAAGGAACAGGCATTATTTACAGTTATGTTGTTTTTCATAGAAGTTTTCACCCTTACTATGATGACAAAGTACCTTACACGGTTGCGCTGGTTGAGTTAGACGAGGGGCCGCGTGTGATGGGGCATATAGAAACCAATTCTGGCCAAGAATATAGCGTTGGCTCACCCGTTAGAGCCTGTTATAAAACCATAAACGATAAAAATGAACTCTTGTATTTTCAAGTACTGGATGGAGATAAGTCATGACAGCGTTAGTAAGAGATTTTTTAGTACGAGCGGCGAAAGCTATGCCCAAAAAAGTTGCCTTTTATGAAGGTGATCGGTCAATTACCTGGCATGATTTGAATAAACGGTCCGATTTATTTGCTAAAGCGCTACAAGATAAAGGCGTTAGCAAAGGCGATGTGGTGGCTATATTGTCGCATGAGCATATTGAAGTATATGAGCATTTTCATAGCTGTCTAAAATTAGGTGCACCTAGAGTTGGCATTAATTGGCGTTTTTCACCAAAAGAAATGTTACATGTGATTCATGACTCAGAAGCACGAGTGATCATGGTTCAAGCAAACTGTGTAGAGCTGATGGGGCACTTGCCACAGCAGCTCATTGAAGAAGGCATTATTTTAATTGGATATGGCGGCGAACACTCGTTACCCTACGATTACGAAACACTATTAGCCGCGAGTGATGGGCTTGTCGATAGCCCAGCTATTGATGGGCAAGACATGGCCGCGTTAAGTTATACCTCGGGAACCACGGGCTCACCAAAAGGCGTTATGCTGTCTCAGCTTGGGTTAAGGGAAGCGATGATGCACACAGTGTTGAATATGGGCTTAACCCCAAGCGATGTGTGGTATGCGCCAACATCCTCAGCATGGATAACCTTTGTGCTTATTACCATGAACAGTGTCAATGGCATGACGGTGGTTCTACCCGAGGGCGACTTTGAAGTGCAACGCTACTTTAATGACATTAACCGATTCAAAGTAACGGTAACCATTATGGTGCCGATTATGATGCGCCGATTAATTGAAATTATGCAAAGAGATAGCGTGGAGTTGCCATCTGTCCGGCTAATTACCTATGGGTCCTCACCCACAACACCACAATTGATACGCAAAGCAGCCGAGATATTTAAATGTGATTTGGCGCAAATGTATGGTGTGACCGAGACGACCGGGGGCTGGATAAGTGTTATGCCACCTGAAGATACGCTAAGAGGGCTAAATGGAGAGGAGCACTTGTTGCGGTCATGTGGTCGACCTGCCCTACACTTTGATGTTGAAATTCGTGATAAAAACCATAAAGTTTGTGCCGCTGGTAGTACCGGCGAGGTATGGGTCAAATCAGACACCTTAATGATCGGGTATTTGGGCCTAGAGCAGCAAACTAAAGAAGCCTTACAAGGTGGCTGGCTGTGTACTAATGATATGGGATATATAGATGAAGAAGGCTTTCTTTATCTAACTGATCGAAAAAATAACCTTATTATTACCGGTTCCGCTAATGTTTTCCCAAGTATGGTAGAGAATGTACTTGATGAGCACCCACAAATTAAAGAAGTGGCGGTTGTTGGGGTTCCACACCCTGATTGGGATGAGGCGGTTGTTGCAGTGATTATTCCAACGAATAAAAATGAATTCGATACCGACGATATTCTTGCTTTCAGCAAATCAAAAATGGCAAAGTTTGAAGTGCCGAAAGCACTTGTTTTAATAGATGACTTGCCAAAAGGGCTAACGGGCAAAGTACTTAAAAAAGAAATCCAAGCAATGTTCAAAGACGGTCGCCTTTCGGTGCCATGGGATTTTGAGTAGAGCATATCCCTTAATATTGTGTTTGGTAAGAGGGCTGTCAGCTAACTGAAACACGTTTGTCATGTTTGGCTGTTAATGTTTGCAACACATTCTGTTGCAAATTATTATTCATATGCCAGACGATTATGTCCTTTATATAGCGGTTGTTTTTTTATCTTTTTTTATATCAATAAAAGCTTATGCACGGTTAAAGCTTTCTAGAGCGAAGCACCCCTCCCTTAGGGGGCATTCAAAATGGTCTAGGCGAGTTGCAAAATGGATTCCATTTTTTTCTTACGAAGACGAGCATTTCTTTAGCAGCGATGATGCGCCGATAGACGTTGTTAAACAACGACGTGATGGCTTTAATCGACTGAGCGAGAATTTAAAGCGCTATTCGCCAAAATCGACAGCCCTTTACGCTAGTTTAGAAGAGAGTGTGTCGGATGTGAAGTTTACTAACTTATACCGTGTCCCTTACCCGTACCGTAATTATATTGCGCGGCATATAAAGTCGGCCTCCATTGTGACGAGCTCATCAGGAGTTATGCTTGAAGACTTTGATGGACATAAAGGAATGGATCTAAGCGGGTCATATGGGGTAAACGTGTTCGGTTATGATTTTTATAAATCCTGCTTAGATAAAGGTTTAGAAAGCGCTAAACGTCTTGGCCCCGTTTTGGGTCCCTATCACCCACTAATTAAAGATAATGTTGAGGAATTAAAGCGGTTATCGGGTCTTGATGAAGTGTCGTTTCATATGTCTGGCACAGAGGCTGTGATGCAGGCGGTACGCTTGGCGCGTTATCACACCGGCAAGCGATATTTAGTTCGATTCTGCGGTGCTTATCATGGCTGGTGGGATGGGGTTCAACCTGGAATAGGTAATCAACGTAAGACGAGTGATGTTTATACGCTCAGTGACATGAGTGAGCGCACACTGGGTGTTTTGCGAACACGTAAAGATATTGCATGCGTACTGGTTAACCCATTACAAGGGCTTCACCCAAATTCAGATGCATCAAGTGATGCGACGTTGATTGGCAGTGGGCGAACGGCTGCCTTTGATAAAATCGCCTACAGTGAGTGGTTACAAACGCTTCAACAAGTTTGTAAAGAGCAGTCAATTGTATTAATTTTTGATGAGGTGTTTACAGGGTTTAGGTTGTCCCACAAAGGCGCTCAAGGTTTTTTTGGTGTGCAAGCCGACTTGGTTACTTATGGTAAAACATTAGGCGGTGGTTTGCCGGTGGGTGTTTTATGCGGCCGGCATCAGTTGATGCAACGGTTTAAAGACGACCGTCCCGTCAATGTTTCTTTCGCACGTGGCACATTTAATTCACACCCCTATGTCCTAGCCAGTATGAATGCTTTTCTACAAGCGATTCAAGCCGAGAGTATTCAACATTCCTATCAAGTACTGGAACAGGTTTGGAATGATAGGGTTAAGAAGATGAATCAAGCACTAGAAGAGGCTGGCTTACCGATCAAATTAGCTAACCTAACGTCTATTCTTACCGTGTTGTATACCCAACCAAGCCGTTATAACTGGATGTATCAGTACTATCTAAGAAATGAAGGGCTTCTACTCAGTTGGATAGGAACGGGGCGGTTGATTATGAGTCATAACTTCACTGACGATGAATTTAATGAGGTTATTAAACGTTTTGTGGCCGCGGGGATACAAATGAAAAAAGATGGCTGGTGGTGGCACCATTCAGCATTAACGAATAAATGGATAACAAGGCGAATGATGAAAGACATGATGAAGTCACTGTTACCAACAAGTCGGGCGAACGAGGTTAAGTCATGATCGATTTCACTTCTAAAGGCAGTATTAGTTATTTTCGTCAGTCATTAAAAGATGAGTTTACTCATTATCTACGTGAGGCGCATGAGAGTTTGGATTACGAAAACTGCCTGAAGATTGATTTTCATTGTCATGATCACAATAGTGATGTCCCCGATGAGCTTTGGGGGAGAATCCTTGGGTTACCGGAAACATGGCTTAAAACGGACAGTCTAGTCAAATGCCTACAGAAAAATGATTGCGACGTTGTAACAATAACAAATCATAATAATGCTCGGTCATGTTGGGACTTGATTGCTGATGGGCAGGATGTACTCGTGGGTACTGAGTTCACCTGTTATTTTCCTGAATATAATTTATTTGTTCATGTGCTGGCGTATGGTTTTGATGCCGAGCAAGAAAAAAAACTTAACAATTTACGAGAAAATATTTATGAGTTTTTGAAGTTTGCCGCGTCTCAAAACATCCCTGTTATTTTGCCCCACCCACTATATTTGTATACCCGTGATAATAATATCGAACGAGCTTTATTCGAGAAAATAGCGGTCATATTTCAGCGTTATGAAGTACTCAATGGCCAACGAGATTTATGGCAAAGTGTTTTAACCTTAAATTGGGTGAAAACCTTAACACCAGAAAAAATTAACATGTACGCCGAAAAGCACGGATTAACGCCAGCTGATTTTGCTGTTGATCCTAACCAGCCTAAGGTATTAACAGGCGGCTCCGACGATCATATGGGTGTGTTTGCAGGAGAATGTGGCTCGTATCTTTATGTGCCAAACTTAGCTGAGCGCTTGAAAAAGGAGAAACCCTCTGCGTTAGCATTAGAAGCGTTGATTGAGGGGCGCGTTGTGCCATTCGGTTATGTAGAAGAAAATCAAAAACTGAATATTGCCTTGTTGGACTACTTTGCACAAGCAGCTACTAAAATAGAAGACCCCGGCTTACTCAGGTTATTTTTTCACCGAGGGGAAACATCAGATAAAGTGGCCTGCTTTATTATTGCCAATTTATTATTGGAGCTAAAAAAGAGTAAGAATGCTCAGAATTTTTTTAAATTTATTCATAAGGCACTGCAAGGGAAAAAGCCGAGCAAACTGCTGACTTGGAAGGTAAAAAAAGATTATAAATTTTGCATAGAGCACCTAGAGCGTATTGCTGATAGTAAAGTTGGGCCGCCGGATGTTTTTGTTAATACAGTTAATACATCTGTTCAGGCACTATACAAAGAATTGAGTTTATTAATTATTGAGAGGCTGAAGACGTCATCAGTTGGGTCGGGCAATCAACTAGGCAGTTTTTCTACGGCAGACATAACCAGTAAATTTGAAATTCCAAGTCAGCTAACGGCTTTGTTTTATAAAGACAAGCCAGAGCAAGACTCAATCAGTAATATTAATATTGGTGAGCTTTTAGATCATCTTTCGTTCCCTATGTTGGTGAGCATGGTTCTATTTAGTGCAACATTCGCTAGTACACGATTGTTATATCAAAACAGATCATTTCTTAATGAGTTTGCAGACCATTTAGGCTGCAACCAACACCCAAAGCGTGCGCTTTATTTAACCGATACGCTAAGAGATAAAAACGGGGTATCTAACTCTTTGTCAGCGAAGCTTAAGGAGATTCAGCAGTCAGATTTGCCAATTGACTTCCTTGTTTGTAGCAATGACATTGAGGAGGAGTCTCATTTATATGTTGTTAAGCCAATAACCAGGTTTAGTGTTGGGAAATTTGGAGAGCAAGAGCTTAGAGTGCCTGATTTTCTGGAAGTGGCGAAGGTGTTTTATGAAGGGGGTTATGATCGAATTATTTGTTCGACTGAAGGCCCAATGGCGATTGTTTCACTGGCACTTAAGCATATGTTTAATGTGCCAGCGTTCTTTTTTATGCACACCGATTGGATAGAGTTTATTAAAAATACAACGGATTTAACACAACATGAAATAGATAGAGTCAGGCGAGCCCTTCGCTTCTTTTATAAACAATTTGAAGGTATTTTTGTGCTAAATACGGAGCATCAGTCATGGCTCACAGGGCATCATATGCAATTAGAAGAAAGCCGTGTGCACCTAACTGCTCATCATGTGGGGAAATTTGATGACATTCAAGTAACGCCGTTGAGAAAGGAAGACCTGTTTAGTGATGCAAAAAATGAAACGCCTGTACTGCTATTTGCAAGTCGGCTAAGTAAAGAAAAAGGCATATTTGACTTACCGTATATTTACGAAGAATTGAAGAAGCGAATTCCTGAAATCCGTTTTGTTATTGCAGGCTCAGGGCCAGATGAAGAGGAATTAAAAGTTCAAATGCCGGATGCAAAGTTTTTGGGCTGGGTGGATAAGCAAACAATGGCAGGTGCATACGCGGGGCTTGACTTAAAGGTGTTTCCATCGCGCTTTGATACGTTTGGAAATGTTGTTTTAGAAGGCTTTACCCAAGGCATGCCGGTGATTGCATACAATACAAAGGGGCCTAAAGATATTATTGAAGATGGTATTAATGGATTTTTGGTTGACGATAAGCAACAAATGGTTGATCAAATAGAGCAATTTTTTTCTACCAATTTTAATAGAGCGGCGATGCGGGAAAATGCCCTCAATAGATGTCAGCAATATCAAGCTGAGCCAATCATGGCGGAATTTTTGACAAATCTTGGGCTTAGCGAGTGATGATTACTTTTTATGTAGCTAGATTTTAACGTTGGTTGATCGTGATGATTTCTAGATTAACACGAATCGAGCGGGTAAATTTCTTATTAACAAACCGCATACCTCGAAAACTTCTTACGCACCTAATGGGCTGGTATAGCCAGATACAAAGCCCATTGCTGACACGCTTATCCATTCGCATTTGGCGTATTTTTTCACCTGATTTAGATTTTTCTGAAGCAAAGAAGAGCATATTTAATTCATTGCATGATTGTTTTATTCGAGAGTTAAAAGAAGGTGTAAGAGTTATAGATAAACAAAAAAGTAACATCGTTAGTCCTTGTGATGGCATTGTTGGGAGCAGCGGCATGATCGATAACGGGGTTGTCTATCAGGCTAAGGGCTTCCCTTACAACGTTGCAGACTTAATTCCAGATGAAGATTTGCAAAAACGGCTGCAAAACGGCTGCTATGTTACGTTAAGGTTAACCTCAACTATGTACCATCGCTTCCATGCGCCAATTGATTGTGACATAGATAAAGTGACTTATATATCGGGTGATACGTGGAATGTGAACCCCATTGCGTTAGCACGTATTGAGAACCTGTTTTGTAAAAATGAACGGGCGTTTATTGAGTTAAAGACAGAATATAAGAATCAATGCCTCGTGCTAGTGCCTGTTGCGGCTATTTTAGTGGCTAGCATGCGGTTCCACTGCTTAGATAAAACCCTGAATCTTCGCTATAAAGGGCCTAATGTATTGCCTTGTTCATCACGTTATAACAAGGGGGATGAAATGGGCTATTTTGAACATGGTTCAACTATTTTAGTGTTTGCATCCAGCCAATTTGTAATAAATGAGGAAATTAAACAAGGGGAGCGTATAAAAATGGGTGCACCGCTCTTACACAACGCTACATTTCAATAGTGAGTAAGCGCTATTACGGTTCTCGAAACGGTCATATAGATGACATGCTAATGTCACTTAAAAACGGCAAGCTAGTTATTAAGTTAATAACTGGGTTTTAAACTATGGGTTTTTTTGAAGAACTGCGTCAACAGCGTTGGGATGATCATCGTTATTATCATCATAATAGAGTCAACCAGGCGTTACATTTCTTCAGCGCACTTAGTTTTCTGGTGAGTTATTACTATTTGCTCAAAGACCCGGTTAAAGCGGTTATGGTCGGTTGGTTAATGGCTATGATGTTAAGGCAGACAGGGCACTTCTTTTTTGAGCCTAAAACCTATGATGATGTTAACAACGCGTCTCATGAGTACAAAGAGAAAGTGAAGGTTGGTTATAACCTACACCGTAAAATAATTTTGTTGAGTGTCTGGCTGCTTTCTCCTTTATTTTTATTGATAAGCCCAAGTTTTTTCGGATTATTTGAATACGCCTCAACCACCTACGATTATTTATACAACACCTCAATTATTTGGTTGATCGTTGGTATTGGCGCCATTATATTTAGAACAGTTCATTTGTTTTTTATAATGGGCGTTCAGTCGGGATTAGTCTGGTGCAGTAAAATTATTACAGACCCATTTCACGATATATACATTTATTACAAATCACCTTACCTTTTATTTAAGGGCGATATGTATGATGAAATGAGTGATTGGTATGACGAGAGTTTACAGGGTAGTTTAAACAAAACTAGCCGAGAAAGTTAGACGGTGAAAATAGCGGTAGCAGGTGCGGGCTATGTCGGCTTATCGTTGGCTCTTTTACTTTCGCAAAGGAATAATGTTGCTATTTTTGATATTTCGCCTTTGAAAATTGCTTTATTAAAGCAGAGGAAATCGCCTATAGACGATTCGGAAGTTAAGCGATTTTTAAAGGATGATAAGCTTTCATTAACGGCCACCAGTGATAAGTATGAGGCGTATAGCGATGCCAATTATATTATTATTGCTACGCCTACTAATTATGATCCTGATACAAATGCGTTTGATACGTCCTCTATAGAAGCGGTTGTTGAAGATGTTTTGAGTATTAACCCTGGCGCGATCATGGTTATTAAGTCAACAATTCCTGTTGGTTACACTTATAAAATAAGAGAAAAGTTCGGCACAAAAAATATATTATTTTCGCCAGAGTTTTTACGCGAAGGAAAGGCCCTGCATGACAACCTTTACCCTTCTCGTATTATTGTGGGTGAAAAGTCTCACAGAGCGGAAGTGTTTGCCAATCTGCTTGTTGATGGTGCGCGATTACTAGCCGATGAGATAGCTGTTTTATTTACACATTCTACTGAAGCTGAAGGGGTCAAACTATTTTCAAATACCTACTTAGCAATGCGGGTGGCCTATTTTAATGAACTTGATAGTTATTGTGAATTGCATCAATTGGATACGCGTCAAGTGATTGAGGGCGTTGGCCTAGACCCAAGAATTGGTCAACATTACAACAACCCTTCATTCGGTTACGGGGGGTACTGTTTGCCTAAAGATACCAAGCAATTATTGTCGAACTATCAACAGGTACCGAACAATTTAATTCAGGCCATCGTAGATGCGAACAATACCCGTAAGGACTTTATTGCCGAACAGGTGATAAAAACTAAGCCAAAAGTAGTGGGAATATATCGGCTTGTTATGAAAAAAGGTTCTGATAATGTTCGGTCTTCCGCAGTACAAGGCATTATGAAGCGGATTAAAGCAAAAGGCATTACAGTGATTGTTTATGAGCCGGTGTTGGATGCAACGACATTTTTTAATTCCGCCGTCATAACCGATTTAGACGCTTTTAAAAATCAAGCAGATATCATTGTTGCAAATCGCCTTTCAAATGATTTGGATGACGTGTTGTCCAAGGTGTATACAAGGGATTTATTTGGTAACGATGCCTAGTCTTTAAAGCACTAGAGCGACGCCAAAAATAATAATGAGGGAGGCATCGTGAGGCTGTGTTCAATATAAGTCCATTTATTAATAATAATTTCCAAAATAAAGAATTAGTCAACGGTCGCCTTTGGGTCTGCTTGGCTGTTCTTTGTGTTGGTTTGCTTCCTTTTGGGCGTTCAGCCGAAATTCCAACGGCTATATTAGCCATCATCGGGCTATTGTTTTTGCTTAAAGAGGAAACGCAAGATGTCTTAAAAGAGCCTGCGGTTCAGTTATTCGGGCTAATATTTCTACTACTCTGGTTACCAATGGCGTTCAGTTTATATCAGTCGGTTGATATAGAGCGTTCGCTTAAAACACTGTTGCTTTACATGCGATTTTTATTTCTTGGGGTCGCCATTATTGTTATCTTTAAAAACGCTAAGTTGAAGCGGCAAGTACTTAAATGGATTAGTTTAGCGGTGTTTTTTTGGTTAGCAGATTCTATATTTCAGTTATTGAGTGGCGTTGATATATTAGGAATTACCTATAGTGGTGGTCGTTTAAGTGGGCCTTTCAACAAATTAATTATGCCCGTGTATATGAGTGTTCTACTGCCATTTGTACTGCTTTATATTGCACGACATTACCACCTAGCTGTTTTCATTATAGCGATGATAACCGTTCTTTGTGTTTTGCTGTTAAGCGGTAGCAGAGCAAGTTTTGTTGTATTAGGATTTGGCTTGAGTCTTTTTTGTTATTATTGTTTAAGGCGTGGTGTTAAAAACTTTGCGCCGATAATGTTTGGGTTTGTCGTATTATTTTTAACGGTGGGGGCTATTGGTGTTAACGTTCATTCTGGAATAAAACAAAGAGTTGACGCTACACTTAACATAGTAAGTAATGATTATGACGAGGTTAATAAAGCAACCTCTTATCGGCTAACTATTTGGCACTCAGCTTGGGACATGTCATTAGATAATCTAGTAACGGGTGTTGGTGTAAGAAACTTCAGACAGAAATTTCATCAGTATGAAGCAGCAGATAGCCCTTTCCGTCAACGACAAGTCACACATCCACATTTATTCATACTTGAAACGTTCGCGGAGATGGGGCTGGTGGGTGTTTTTGCTGCTGCTTTAGTGCCCTTTATATTATTGTTCTTTATTGCTCATCAAAAGGTGGTTTTAAATTATGAAGCGGCTATATCGTTAATTAGTGTCATGATGGTATTTTTCCCACTGAATACGCACGTCTCATTATATGGCAGTACTTATAGTCAGTTGGCATGGTTTGTTGTCGCAATGAGCTGTGCTTGCTTGTTACCAGCTAAGCAGCCGCGAGGTCATTTAATATGAAAATATGTCAGGTCATCGCAAGCTCTGGAGTGGGTGGGCTTGAGCGTCACGTGATTGATTTAAGTGAGGAGCTTGCAATAAAGCATGATGTGACGTTGATAGCACCTGCTGACATGCGTATAGCGATATCGTCATCCGTTAATTTTATAGCAGTAGATTTTGATAGAAGTCGTTACAACCCATTCCTTTATAATGATTTATTGCGGATATTTAGGCAAGGAGGCTTTGATATTATTCATGCGCAAGCGAATAAAGCCGTTTACATGGTGAGTAAAATGAAAAAGGTATTAAATGCCAAACTAATCGGTACCTTGCATAACACAAGGAAGAATAAAGGTAAGCCATTTAAAAACCTAGATCATGCGATTGCTGTTAGCCAAGAAGCGGCGCTATTAATTAATCCAAAATGCCCTACGTCAGTTATTTACAACGGGATTAAGGCCAATCAAGCTTTAAAGACGATAGGGCTTACAAAAAAAGATTTAATGACAGCATATAAGTTAACAGGTGACAAAGTGATGCTCTGTAGTATTGGCCGCTTAGTTGATGCGAAAGGATTTGGTCTACTAATAGACGCGATGCAGGACTTAGATGTGCATTTGCTGATTATTGGTGATGGCGAATTAATGCCTAAGCTTAAGCAACAAATAAAACGGCTAAAGCTTGATGATAAAGTTGTATTGACTGGGTATAGACCGGACGTGATGGCTGTTTTAAAGGCCGTAGATGGGATGGTCATTTCATCCATAAACGAGGGCTTTTCGTATGTATTTGTTGAGGCTCTAAGGTCTAAGGTACCGATAATTTCAACCGATGTTTCAGCAAAGGAATTTCTGCCGAACAGTTTAATTATGCGCAAGGAATCGGCTTCAATTCATCAAAAAATCAAAAAGTACGGGTTTAATATTCAAGATTGGCAGCGGGAAATGGCCGGTGTTTATGAACGAGCCGATAAAGAGCTGACTTTGGATTATATGGCTAACCAAACATCAGCTATTTATCGGCAAGTATTACAACCTTAATTGTATTGGGTGTCTTCCATAAAGGCTTCTATCCACATTTTGCATAGGGGTGAGCGAACAATATCTTCAACATGAAATTCAATAATAGGCACCGGTAAGCTCAGTTTATTGATGAGCTGTAGAACCTTGTGTAAGCCATTTGAGCCCATGATGTCAGACTGCATAATGTCGCCATTGATGATGACGCGTGAATTGTCACCAACCCGCGTGACAAACATTTCCATTTCTTTAGGACTGGTATTTTGTGCTTCATCTAAAATAACAAAGGCATCATTAAAAGATCGCCCACGCATCGTTTCAAAAGGGGCTATTTCTAGGTTGCCGTTTTTAAGCATGGTGTCATAGGTTCCCTCGCCTAATTGTTGTCGAATAACATCGGTAAATGGAGCAACCCAAGGCGCCATTTTTTCAGTAAGTGTGCCGGGGAAAAAGCCAAGTGATTCTGATGCCGATACATTAGGGCGGGTTAAGACAATTTTGTTAATTTCGCCATCAAAGTACATACGCGAAGCTAATGTAGCAGCTATGTATGTTTTACCCGTACCGGCTGGCCCCATAACGCAAACCATATCATTTTCAAAAATGGCTCGAATATACTCCTTTTGCGTGAAATTTTTGGCCAATATTTCTGGGCGGTTATCGACTACATAGAACTTTTCTTTTTTACGACGGGCGCTCATAAAGTTTTCTCCAGATAGTTTAGGGGTGTTGTGGTAAAGCGAGTGGTCATTAGTAGAGCGGGGTAAATCGTTATTGAAAACGTAGAGGTATTGTTACTTAAGTTTGGATAATTGTTACGTGGATTCATGCCAGTGCTCATTAATCCATGAGGTCGGTCTAATGGTTTTATAAACTTTCTTGATAGGATTCTTAGCAGGCCAACAGCCAATTGCGGCCATATCCGGGTTGGGGTCTCCAGGAAAGGCAACAACTTTTGCCGTTGAAGGAAGTGTTGGGGTTTTCCACCAGCGCATGGGTAATACTGGTACGCAATGCGTTTTAAATAAGATGCACCAGTCGTCTGGCCAAAAAACAACGTGTTCAACTCGTTTACAAACAAAAGTTTGTTCATTTTTAAATGTTTTGATGATCTGCAAGGGCTTATCGATCAGCTCGGTTAATAAAAATGGGTAATGACCTACATCGAAACGAAAAACGGAGGTATTGCCAATGCCGGTGCCTGGTTGAGTCCAGTTCTGCATAACAATAAAGGGCTGTTCTGGTTTGTAATTAAAGAAATCATTGATGTCGCTAGTAATGACAAGGTCTAAGTCAAGAAACAGCCACTGACCGTGCATGGAGGGCAAGTGATTCGCCCATAAGGTAATTTTTCGCCAACCAGTATTGTTATAAGGTGGTGGAATATTAACCTTAGGGCATGGTAAGCATTCTACTTCTTCTCGGATTCCGCTGGAATCATCGGTTAGACAAATGAAACGAAACTCACTGTCTAAATGTCTGCTAACCATCGCATATAGTTTATTAACATAATCTGCTGGGTATAATGAGCCCCATTTCATGCAAACAATTTGTTTCATCTGTTAATGGTTGATGCGGAAATATCAATGAGGTTGGTCATTATTCAATCACTTGCGTTATGCATTCGCTAAAGACTTGTACAGCGATAATGTTTGATCGCACATGTTATTTAAACTGAACGGAACCTCTGAGGTTACATTGATATTATTTTGAATAATATCAATGAGTTTGGCGCTTGCTTTTGCGGTGTTTGCTAAAGGCGTCAGCCCTTGTGGAAAAACGGCGCGAAGCTGTTCAGATACCCCACCATGATCATACCCTAGGGTTGGAATGCCTAGTGATAAGGCTTCAGCGACGGTACGGCCAAAGGCTTCAGGTTTATTTGATAGAGATACTATGACCGCTGATGAAGACATAATATCTTTTAGGTCATTTCGGTGGCCTGTGAACGTGATGTAATTGTTAAGGCCTTTGTCCTTTATCAGGTCACGTAATTCTGCCATATACTCGTTATTATCTGTTTCTGGCTCACCAACAATCAAGCCATGGATAGAGGGTAAAACGTGACGGCTTTTATCAATGATATCTAAAAAATCTGTGGCGCCTTTGCGTTTTGAAAGTCGACCTGGCAGGGTGATAATTATTTTGTTTTTAAGCGCTGGGTATTGTGAATACCAGAGTCTTTTCCACTGTTGACTGGGTTGGTAGCTTGAGTAGAAGACGGTATTGTCCACACCTCGGTGTATGACGCGGATAGCTGATTTTTCAATTTTTGGGTAGTTTTTAATCAGGTGCTCACGCATGTAATGTGACACGGTGATGACCTGTTCGCCAATATTCATAATATTACTGTAGGCGTTAACAGAATGTTGACCATGGACTGTCGTTACTAAGTGAGGCCTCGTCGCTTTTGGAAGTTGTTTCCATGCTAAATAACAAATCCAAGCTGGCAACCTTGATCGCAAGTGGATGATGTCGGGCTGTATTTTAATTAATTGATGCTTGAACCAAGCGATATATTTAAGCGTTGAGAGTTTTTTGTCGCCGATATTGGCCTGTATATGTTCGCTACCTTGGTTCAATAGTTGCTCGACCATACGCCCGCCACCGGAGATAACAATAGAGCGATTACCATTTTCAACGAGATAATTCCCTATTTCCAAGGTGCCCTGCTCAACACCACCGCCATTTAAATTAGGCAGGACTTGGATAATGCTCAGCGCTTTGTGAGTTTTCAATAGTGTTATCCATTATAAGGTTGGCGCAACGTGAAGATTCATGCAGTTGAGCCATGTTGGGATAAAGTTGCTTAGACTTTTCCCAGGTATTAAAAGGCATCACGAGATGATCGTTTATTAGTTGATTAACACAACGTTGTAACCGACTATTTTTGTTAGCAGGTAAATCGAAAATACCTACGTTGGTACCTGATGTGAGTGCTTCAAAGATCATCGAGCTACTATCAACGCTGACCCAAGTTTGAGATGCTTGTTCCAGTTGCGTGTTTACCCATTGAGAATCAGTATCCTCGTAAGGTATTACTTGGAGATTCTCTTGTAATAAATCTAGGTGGTTTAAAGTGTCATCAGGTGTTCTTCTAGAGGTTGTTAATTGCCAGTTAATGTGAGGGGTACGGCTGATAATGGCATTAACTTGCTGGGCTATTTTTTTGCTATTCCAACTAAAGTGTTTAGAGGCTCCGCCAATTAGAATGAGCCCTTTAGTGGGGTCTTTTATTGTTGAATGCTGAACAGTGTTCAATACGCCTTTTGTGGTGATAACATTTTTTTTGTTAGTGACTCCATCATGTTTAGGAATGATGGCTAAATCAAACCAACTAATGGGCAAACTGGGTTTCATTAACACAATGCTTTTTGCGCCGGTAAATAAGCTAGCCAATAACATATGAATGTGTGTTGCATGTCCGGCGCCTAACACGAAGTCCACATTGTTTTTATTTTGTTTTAGGCGCTCTATACGTTTTGATAGCCCTTGCTGCTTTTCTTGATGAGTATTGATCCATTTAACTTCTAGTGCTGTACGACTTTTTAAAGATTGTATTAATCCATTCAGTTGGCTTTTATGCCCAGGTTTTCCATCAGTATAGACCCATAATTTTAGCGTTTTGTGTGACAGAGGAGTCGTTGTCGGTAGTTTTCTAAGTAAACAATTGGCTAAAATACGTTTAGAAATATCAAGAAAAGCAAGGAGATTGCTTAATGATGCTTTATGAGGGGTTTGGTGTGTGTGGTTTAAGTAACTTAAGCGAATATTTTTTTTGTGAGCCCATGCTTTAGCGCGACGGGTTAAAACGCCATCACCGGTTAGGTAAATATGCTCTACCTTTTTCTGTTCTAAAATGTTTAATAGTTGGTGGTTTGTTGCGGTTTGTTCGTTACCCGCACACAAACTGTCAGCAGTAATAAGCGTTACATTATGATGAAATAAAGTGAGGGCATTGGCGGCCAATGTAATAGACCATGGATCTTTTGATTTTTGGTGATTACCGGCCACAATGGCTATATTCATCTAAACAGTCCTTCTCAGCGAGTATTAAAACTAGCTGTTAGGTTATCGGCGTGGTGTGACAGTTAGATGAAGAAGGCGGGACAGTTTGATGAAGCCAGTATTGATAAATGCGCGTTAAGCTATTGATTACATCGCTTATGCCCAATTGATGAAGGCAGTGATAGCGATGCTCGGCACATGGAAAATACTTTATGTTCGATTCATTCTTAAGGTGATTTTTTAAAGTAACTGAGCCGTAATGTTGAGTTTATTCTTTTTTAGAATTACCTTTTTTCCTTGAGACAAACCAAGGAATAAAAACAGCCATACTAATCATAAAGACAATAGAACCCAGTGATAATATGCCACCCCAAGTACTTAATAATTCTGACCAAAGCTCCATAACAACACCTTCTTTTTAGAAATCTAGTTATTTAGTACGTTGTATTGTAATTACTCTATTACATGGGGGTGTTGATATGCATCAGTATTACTGGATATTATTTGGGAGACCTCCTTACCTTAAGTAAGCAGGTGACCGTTATAAAGAGGTGGGGTATTCTTTATCCGACCAAGGTAAAATCTGGCCGAGTGTGTCTTTCCACACGATGAATATTTGTATTGAAAGTTAACAGAGTTAATTTTGTTGAATATTCGTTAAAATGAACGATGAGTAATAGATATGAAAATTAAGATGATGAAACTAAGCGCTATAGTTCTACCAAGTAAACAGCCAGTTTGGCTGATGTTTATGTTGATCAGTCTTATATTGGAATCAGTTGCGTTAGTTTATCAATATGCTTTCGATTACCCGCCTTGCGTGGTGTGTATCCATATTAGACTATTATTAGCTGGCTTTTTTATTTTTGCTTGCCTTGGTTTGTGTCTAAGGAGCTATATATCTTTACGGTTTGCCAGCCTGTTGGCTTTATTAGGGATCTGTGCAGTTTCAATCGAGCGTTCATGGATGTTGTTGGGTACTGAGCGAGGTTTTATTTTTGCTAGCTGTGGTTTTGATTTAGGCCTACCGGCGTGGTTAGCGCTAAATGAATGGCTACCGTTTCTATTTAAGGTACATACCACCTGTGGCTATACGCCTGACGTTGCTTTTGGTTTTACGATGGCCGAAGTATTGCTGGTCTTTTTTAGTGCAATGGCTGTCTTTATACTTTTTTTAATGTTGCTTGTTGCTAAGCCTGCCGAGTCATAGACGCTTAATTTGCTATCGTGCATTTAAAATGCTGTTTTTGAGGTTTTTGGGGGCTGTAAAACAATACGGCGGCTCATCTCATGGCCTTACCGGTCAATAGCTTTTTGCTGCTACAAAGCCTCCGCATTTTGTTATAAAAAGCTGAGCTCTCTTTTATAAAGTCGTTTAGCGCGTTTAATTCATCAACGAAGAAACAGCTATTGCTGATATTTAAGATGTGTAGCAAAGCAGATAAAGTTCAAGGCAAAAAAAAAGGCTACTCACCTAGGAGTAGCCTTTTAAGCGGCTAAATAAGCTTAGAATACTCGGCCAATACCGATACCCCAAACGATAGGGTCTACATCAATATCAACTTTAATGTCAGCTGCGATAGAGTCCTTGATGTGCGCATCCGCATCAATATCAATGTATTTAACATCGAAGTTAACAAACCATGTGTCATTAAGGTCAATATCTACGCCCGCTTGTGCGGCAAGTCCCCATGAGTCATCAATGTCAAGATCTGATCCTGGTGTATCTAAAGCACCCTTTACTTTTGAGTCGAAGAAATGCGTGTAGTTAATACCAGCACCTACATAAGGGCGAACATTTGATGTTGGTGCAAAATGATATTGCAGCGTTAAAGTAGGCGGCAATACTTTAGTTTCGGCAATTTGGTTTAAACCACTTAAAGAGCCGCTAGCGTCAACTTCATGATCGGTGTAAGCCAAAATTAACTCTAAGCCCCAATGAGGGTCTAGCATGTAGGTGAAATCAACCTCGGGCATAATATCAGAGTTAACTGAAGCACCACTAGCAGGTACTGAACCGCCATCAATGCTCACTGTGCTACTGTCATCTTGTGGGTCAACGCTAATAATACGACCACGAACAATAAGGTCGCCTGCTTCATAGGCTAGTGCAGGTGTTACGGTTGCAGTCACTGCAAGCGCGGCTAATAAACTAACTAAACTTTTTTTACGTGTCATTTTATCTCCAATCCATTTATAAAAATAATCGAGAGAAATTGTATTGCGATATAGTAAAAGTGTAATTGATCTGTATCAGATCAAATAAACAAACAGGTAATTAAACAGGCGTTTTAACCAAAAATTAGCATAAAACGGTTAATGACTACGGTAAGTTAGTAATAGGGCCTTGTTTTAGGCGCTCAGCTAAATACTGAGTTGCGTTGAAAAGGTGCGTACTAAACGCACGCTTTAACAACGCCGCCATCTACCCTAATTGCTGCTCCGGTAGTGGCCGATGCCAATGGACTGCATAAATAAGTGACCATATTTGCTACTTCTTGTGTGTCGGCAAAACGTTTGATGAGTGATGAAGGGCGCATGGACTGAAAGAACTCTTTTTCAAACGCTTCAAAATTCTGGCCACCACTGACTTGATCGACAAATTCAACCACACCTTCTGAACGTGTTGGGCCAGGTAACACGGCGTTAACAGTAATGCCTGTACCTGCGCAGGTTTCTGCTAAGCCACGCGAAACAGCCAGTTGGGCTGTTTTGGTGGTACCGTAATGGATCATTTCTTGCGGAATTTGGATGGCACTTTCGCTACTAATAAAGATAATGCGACCCCAGTCTTTTTCTTGCATATAGGGTAAGTAAGCGCGGGATAACCGAACGCCACTGAGTACGTTAACGTTAAAAAATCGCTGCCAGTCTTCGTCAGGAATATCCATAAATTCTTTAGGCTCGAAAATACCCAAGGCATTTACTAAAATATCTATTTGCGGATGCTTTGAAGCTAATTGATTGCAGTCTTCGCTGGTTGATAGGTCAGCGACAACGTATTCAACGCGTGCTTGTGGGTATTCAACCAAAATCTTTTGTTTAGCCGCGACCAGTTTGGCTTCATTTCTGCCGTTAATGACGACCTGAGCACCTTCACCCGCGAGTGTTTTAGCAATGGCAAAACCAATGCCTTGGCTAGAGCCGGATACGAGGGCTTTTTTGTTAGCGATTTGTAAGTCCATTAGCTATTTGCTCCTAATGTTGCCGCTTGCTGTTTTGCGGTGTTGATGGCGCTATTAACCGTATCTGGATCGGCTAACGTAGGTTCAATTATTACACTGCTGATTTCTCTGAAGCCAATAAACCCCATGGCCATTTCTAAATATGGCTTTTGGAAATCCATGCCTTTCGCTTCAGCATTGGTGTACTCACCACCGCGTGAGTAAATAGCCGTAACGGGTTTGCCGGTGACGAGGCCAAAAAAGCCTGTTTCGGGGTCAAAACTGAAGGTTAAGCCAGGTTGGGTAATAACATCAAGGTAGTGTTTTAGTTTATAAGGAATAGAAAAATTCCACATAGGCACGCTAAATAAATAGCAATCGGCGTCTTTAAACTGTTCGGTAACGGCCACAATTTCTTGCCAAGCAGCAGCTTCAGCTTCACTGGGGTTTTGGCCGTGCAAAAAGCTGTATTTGGCATTGAGTCGATCACCATCAAATTCGGGTAAGTCCATATCCCAAATATTTAATGTAGTGACAGTGTTGCCTGTTGAAGCGGCCTTAAATGCATCAATGTATGTATTAGCGACATCAGTAGAACTTGAACGTTCACCGCGTGGTGATGCTTGGATATAAAGTAGTTTGCTCACTATCTTTTCCTCATTTATTTATTTGGTATTTACCGTAACACTCATCGACTGAGCTGTGAATTTTTTATGGCTGATAAAATCAATTACAGCTCTGGTTTGTGGGAATTATTTCATCTTCAATTATGAAAACAGTACATGAGAGGCCATGGGTGAAATTCTCTTCTACACACCCTTATCAACACAAGGTATTTATTATAGACAGTGGTTGAATAGTGTGATTTACTAATTAAAGTTCGTTAGAATTTTTTGATGAAAAGTAAACTTCACCCACAGGGTGCGAGACAATTTTGGAGGAAAAAGAATGGGTAACGCAAATATAATGGCTATACCGCCACTCGGCTCACATGAACTTGGTACGGAAGCTATTCCGTCCGATCACTATTCATCGCAAGCCTTTTTTGAGCAGGAAAAAGAACATATATTTAAAAAAACATGGTTGATGGCAGGTAGAGAGAGTGATGTTGCCGAGCATGGCGACTTCATTACTTTTTTTATTGATGCATTGGAAACATCAATCATTGTTACTAGAGATAAAAATGGGCAGGTGAACGCTTTTTATAATGCTTGTACACACCGTGGAGCGCATATTTTGAATGAGCCTTGTGGGCGAGCAAAGTTCATGACTTGTGGTTTTCATGGTTGGGTTTTTGATTCAGAAGGAAAATTAGCAGATGTGCCTGGCGAAGAGCTTTTTGGCGACTTTGATAAAAGTAAGCTTGGGCTAAAGAAAGTGTCTGTTGATGTGTGGGGTGGGTTCGTTTTTATTAATTTAGACCCTGAGCCTAGCGTTTCATTGAAAGAATATTTGAAGCCACTTAACGAGTCGTATGATAAATATTTGGGAAATAAAGACTGGACATGGAGTTATGGTTGGCGGTCTAAATTTAATGCAAACTGGAAGTTATTAGTTGACGCGCAAATTGAAGGTTATCACGTTGATCAGACCCACCGTAATACGATTGCTGGCGCGATTCCAGGAGCCAATGCGCCAGCGGATGTCTACCCTGATAGCATTGGTGTGCCAGCAAGGGTTTGTGCGTACCGTCCGGAGCAAATGGCAGGCGTGCAAACCGACGTGGCCTTATTGTCAGCCAAGCACGGTGCCACTTCTTTATACACAAAATCTGAAAATGAGTTTAGCGCGGATGATGGGGAAGGTGTTTTAAACGAAGATCACCCATTATGGATTTTTGATGCTTACTTGTTATTTCCCAATGTCGTTTTATTTATCCAGAAGGGGCAAATTTTAGTACAAAGAACGCTTCCTGTTTCGCCCGGCGAGTGTTTTTGGGAAGTGGATTTTTTCCACACAGGTGAGGTGGAAGACTTTGGTCAACTATTTAACTCTGAACAAGGTCGAATTCAAATTAGGGATGTGCTGACCGAAGACTTATACACGGCAGAAGGGATTCAAATGAATTTTAATGCCGGTGTTATTAAAGAGGTTTACATCAATCAGCAGGAAATCCCTATACGTGCTTACTACCATCGCCTAATGAGTGCAATGAAAGGAACAGGAGAATCGAAATGAGTCAAGCTATAGCCCGTCCAGATGTTAGCGATATTGAAGTTGAAATTAATCTCTGGGCACTGCCAACCACAGAAGATAGATTGGTTAAACGTATGAACAGTACGATGGATGAAATCAACTCTTTCCATTATGCAATGTTGCCAAAATTACCCGCTATCATCGATTACTTAAACCAATTCAAATTGGCTGATTTAGCAGGGGATGATCTCAAGCTATCGAGAGCAGCACTTGCAATGTGTGAAGTTGATAATGCCGTGTACAAATGGAAAACACCTGTTTTAAGCACAGGTATTGATTCACTTAGGATGGTCAAGAAGTCAGGTTTTAGTGATAGGGTTATCTTATGAGTGGTCGTTTAGCGGGAAAGGTAGCTTTAATTACAGGCACGGCTGGTGGTCAAGGCCGTGCAGCAGCGGAAATGTTTGCCGCACAAGGTGCAAAAATTGTTGGCTGTGACGTTAAAGAAGATGAGCATGAAGAAACAGTTCGCCGAGTTGTTGATGCAGGTGGTGAAATGGTCAGCCGCATCGTTGATTTGGGTGATGAGGATGAGGTGAAAAGTTGGATTGATTTCGCGGTAAAGACTTACGGCGATTTTGATATTTTATACAACAATGCTTCCGCTGTACGTTATGGCAAGATTGATGAATTCTCAACTGAAGACTGGCACTGGTTGGTGCGAAATGAACTCGATTTAGTGTATTACGCCATAAAACACGCGTTTCCAATTATGAAGCGTCGAGGCGGTGGTTCAATCGTTAACACAGCATCTGCTGCGGGGGTTATCGGTTCAACATTTGCAGGGCATATACATCAGTTTGCACACTCAATGACGAAAGGCGGTGTGATTGCGATGACTCGAACATTAGCCGCAGAATTTGCTGATGCCAAAATACGTGTTAATAGCATTTCACCCGGCTTAATTGAAACGCCAGCGTTTGCTGTCTTTCCGGATAAAGATGTTTTAAAGAAAATGATAGATGACATTATGAAGCTGCAGTTGATGGATGTTTTAGGGCAGCCTGAAGATATTGCCTATTGCGCACTCTATCTTGCCTCAGAAGAATCTCGCTTCGCGACGGGCCAAAATTTTTGTATCGATGGCGGCCTCACCGCTATTTAATTTAAAAAATCACATAAGGAAGAGAACATGATTAAGCTTTACCATATACAAGCAGAAGGAGACCCGTTTGGTGGTTCTCGTAATGGTTGCAAAGCCGTTATTGCGTTAGAAGAAATGGGTGTTGCTTACGAAGTAAGCGCACTCGATAGGATGGAAGATTGTCGGCCTGCTGATGCACCTTACCGACAAATAAACCCCAATGGTGTCACGCCAACCATTGATGACAATGGTTTTATTCTTTGGGAGTCTGGGGCTATTCTTCAATACCTTGCTGATGCAAACCCATCATCTGGCTTATTGCCAAGAGACTCAAAAAAACGCGCTACAGTTCAACAATGGGTAGCGTGGGAAGGCGCATCATTTGCACCGGCGTTGCTAAATTTCTTTTTTGCTATGACAGCGCCCGAACCGGATGAGACAACAGTTACTAGCACAAAAGAAGCATTTTTAGGCGCTTTAAGCATTTTGAACAAGCAGCTAGCAGGGCAAGATTATGTCTGTGGTGATTACTCCATTGCTGATATTGCTATTGGTGCGGTTACGTCTCTGTCATTTCTTCTTGGTCTTGATTTGACACCCTACCCTAATATTTTATCTTGGTTAGCTCGTTTGCGTGAAAAGCCATCTTGGCAGGCAGCAGCAGCGGTGATGTCTGATATGGAGGCTGGTAAAGAACAAATCGGTTAGTAGTCAATTCGAGCGCTTAGCCAAGGTGTGGCGTTCATGGAGGATGAGAGATGAGTAAGTTTGATTATAATAAATTAATAGATAATGACGCCGCGTTGCAATCGCGCAGCATTTTTTGGGAACCAGAGATATATCAAGACGAGCTAAAACAGATTTTTAATCGCTGTTGGCTTTTTTTGGGGCACGATAGCCAAATCCCCGAAGCGGGTGATTTTTTGCGTACTTACATGGGCGAAGACGACGTAATTGTCGTGCGCGGTGAAGATGGTGAAGTAAGAGCCTTCTTGAATGCCTGTACGCATCGGGGTAACAAGGTATGCCATGCGGAGTGGGGTAAAACTAAAGCCTTTACCTGTTCATATCATGGTTGGGCATATGACAATATGGGCGAGCTAGCTGCGGTTCCTCTCGAAGAGGCAATATACGACAATTTAGATCGTAGTAAATTGGGTTTAGTTCCCGTTGCTCGTGTGCAGAATTACAAGGGTATGATATTTGGCACCTTTGCAGAAGAAGGCCCTGACCTTGTTGAGTACTTAGGTGATATGGCGTATTACCTAGATGTTGTACTTGATGCTTCTCCAGAAGGGATGGAGCTTATTGGTACGCCATTTCGAGTAGAAATTCCAGGCAACTGGAAATTACCAGTTGAAAATGCGATTGGTGATGGTTACCACGTTGCTTGGGCGCACGCAGGTGCCATGCGAGTGGTTGGTACGATTGGCCAAGGGCGCGGCGAATCAGTACTTGGGATCGGGAAAGATAACACCGGCTTTGATGACTCCGGACAAATGCAGGTTGCAATACCGCCGCATACAGTTTTATCCACACTTGATGGGCAGTCTGGTTATGCCTTATACGATAATCCTGGGCCGTGTATTGAATATCTTGAGCAAGTAAGGCCAAGCGTTGTAGAGCGTTTAGGTGATGTTCGAGGTAATCAGTTACTGGGCTCAGAAACTCATATGGGTGTTTTCCCTAATCTACAAATTATTCAAGGCTTAAACCTACTCCGTGTTATTCACCCCAAGGGTCCAGGTGCTTTTGAAGTAGCGACTTACTCGATGGCGGATAAAAATACGCCTGATGAAGTAAAAGATATTATCGTTAAACATGTTGGCCAAACATTTGGCACGGCTGGCATTTTAGAAGGTGACGACGGTGACTTTACCGAGGCGATTACGCATTCGCCTAATGGTTATGCAACTCGGCAAATGAAAGGCTGGTTAGGCATGGCTCAAGGGCGAAAAATGGACTGGGAAGGGCCTGGGGAAGCGTCTCCTGGTATCGTTAATGAGCTTTGTCAGCGTGAATTTTATGCGCAGTGGCAACGAACGATGTTAGCTGAATCAGTCAATGAGATCTTGCCAAAGAAATTAGCTAAGAAGGAGTCTGCCAATGGCTAAAAAACAAAAAATAGCAGCGGTGGGTAAAGATACTGATATGGAAACAGCATATCGAATTGAGCGGTTTTTGGCAGCTGAAGCACGTGTTTTGGATGAGGAGCGTTACGATGATTGGTTAGCTATGTTGGATGAAAGCATCGTTTATAAAATGCCTATACCAATGAATACGTATCGACGCAACAGACCAGGGAAAAGCTCGATCTGCGAAACGATGATTTATGATGAAAACTTTGAAAAGCTGAAGCAGCGCGCTGCTCGAGAAGATACCGGCATGGTTTGGTTAAATGACCCTGCGACACATCATATCCGCACAGTAACAAATATTGAATCGTTTTGTACCGATGAAGCTAGCGTTTACGACGTACGAAGCAAGTTTACTTTGCTACGCTCAAGGCGAGATAAAGACCATATTAGTCATACGGGTACGCGCAAAGATTTGCTGCGTGATACAGGTGATGGTTTAAAACTGGTCTCAAGAACGGTATTTTTACCTGAACGGGTGATCGTCGACAAAAACCTAAACATGTTTTTCTGATTATAAAAATTTTAAGTAAGGAGAGATAATGACAGCACGAATGGAAGGGCATCATGCCATAGTAACCGGTTCATCATCGGGAATGGGGCGCGCAACAGCCATTCGCTTGGCCTCAGAGGGAGCAAGTGTTTGCTTGGCGGATATTAACAAAGAGGGTAATGCCGAAACGCTGGACTTAATTAAGCAACAAGGTGGTCGTGCGATTGCAGAGTATTGTGATGTGTCGGAGGAGTCATTAGTAAAAAGTATGACAGCCGCTGCAGAGGCCGCTTTTGGACCAGTATCTATCCTTTTTAATAATGCCGGCTTTGAAGACAATGATGGCAATACTGATGAAATGGAAGTGGATGATTGGGAAAAAGTTCAGTCAATTAACACGCGTGGTGTATTTTTGGCGGCTAAATATGCGCTTAAAAGTATGATAGCGGGCGGTAAAGGTGGGTCCATCACAACAACGTCTTCAATAGGCGGGCTGATTGGAACGCCCGGTGGTTTGCATTCTTACTGTGCCTCAAAAGGGGCGGTCATTTCGTTAACACGAGCGTGGGCGGTGACTTATGCGCCGCATAATATTCGAGCGAATGCTATTTGCCCCGGCCTTGTGCTAACGCCTATGGTCAAGAGAATTGGTCCTGAGTTTATTGAGGCAGCATCGAGTATGACACCCTTAGGTCGAGGCGCAGAACCGGAAGAAATTGCTAACTTAGTTGCGTTTCTATCCAGTGAAGAATCGAGGTTTATTACTGGTGCGATTATTCCTATTGACGGCGGGTATACAGCGCAATGAGTCAGTATCCAGCATTTTCATTAGATTTATTCCGCTTAGATGGACAGGTTGCGGTTGTTACTGGCTCCGGCTCGGGTTTAGGTAATGTCTTTGCGCGTGCGCTTGGAACGGCAGGTGCGACGGTTGTTTCAGCAGATATTGACTTGGCCGCAGCGGAAAAGACGGCTGAAGAAATACGCGCTACGGGCGGCACGGCTACATCAATAACTGTTGATGTGAGTGATCCCGACTCAGTGGAGACAATGAGCGCGACGACACTTAAGGAGCATGGCCGGCTGGATATTCTCGTGAATAATGCGGGCATAGCGAGCCCTGCAGATCGGATACATGACATGCTGCTAGAAGACTGGGATCGTGTTAATGCGGTTAATACTCGGGGTGTTTTCCTTTGTACTAAAGTAGTGCTTCCGCAAATGATGGTTCAAAAGAAAGGCTCTATTATTAATATTTCTTCTGTGGCTGGTTTGGGTGGTGTGTCGAATGATTTGTCTGCGGTAGCCGCAAATTACTCTGCCTCTAAAGGTGCAGTAGCCACATTTACTAAACAAGTTGCTGTGGAATATGGAAAGGAAGGTATTCGTTGTAATGCGATAGCGCCAGGCTGGCACTTGGGTACGCAATTGGGTCGTGAGGCATTGCCGCTAAGTGAGGCGGATATTGCCGCGATGGTAGGCAAGCTACATGAATTAACGCCATTGAATAGAACAGGCAACCCTGAAGAATTAGCTGGCTTATTGGTGTATTTAGCTAGCGATGCAGCATCATTTATGACGGGGCAAGTCATCGCGCATGATGGTGGCTGGACCTCTTGGTAAGTTTGATAATAAAAAAGGGTGATTACTCACCCTTTTTTAACTATATCCAACAAAGCATCTTTGTTACCTCGGCTGGATTTTACCTGTATTAAGCTTTAACTCGTGTTGAGATCTGGTTTGTTGACTGTATCGAGTTAACCAAATTGATAGGCTGATACGTTAGCTCCCATAACATTGTCTTTGAATATGTTTTTTCCTAGGTCATCTCCGGCAGTTCCAGCAACGACCATTAACGGCAGTAAGTGCTCTTCCCTTGGATGTGACTGTTGAGCGGAAGGCGCGTTGAGCCAGTTTTCAAGCTGCTTGTTTCGTTCTTTGGGTTCAGCTGTACAGGCGCTGGTTAGCCAATTGTCAAAGTGGGTTGAATGATTGCCTGTATCTTGGCCTTGCATTAATATCTCCATATTATGAAAGCTCATGCCGCTACCGAGAATAAAAATGTCTTGCTCTCTTAAAGACTGAAGTGCTGCGCCAACTTGAATATGGTAGGCAGGGTCTAGGTCATGCTGTAAGGAAACCTGAACAACGGGAATATCGGCATCAGGAAACATCACTTTTAAGGGGACAAACGTACCGTGGTCATAGCCGTGATCCGGATCAAGAGCACTCTTTATATCCGCGTTGTGTAGAAGTGTTTGTATCTGTTTGGCAAGTTCAGGTGAACCTGGGGCAGGGTAAGTTAGCTCGTAAGTGTGGGGTGGAAAGCCGTAATAATCAAAATATAGTGGTGGGTTAGGCTGTGAGTTGATTCTAATCACTTTTTCTTCCCAATGTGCAGAAATAATGACAATAGCTTTTGGTTTTCTTGGTAGGCTTTTATGTAGATTTTGTAGCCATTTTTTCATGGTGTCCCACGTATCTGCCGGACCACGTGTCCAGTCCATAAAAAAACAGGGGCCGCCGCCATGAGGGATGTATATAGAAGGAAAACGAGTGTTAGACATGAGTTTCAAATAGTTTAAATTAGAACAGATATGATATATCATCTAATGCTTAAGTAACTTAAAAAAAGAAGGGGAGTTTTAAATGAGTGATTCGAAAGCAAAGTTATCGGGTGTATCCGTTGCATTACATTGGATTGTGGGATTAACCATGATTGTTATGGTGGCGGTGGGTGTCTACATGACTGATTTTAAAGTGTATGCACTTTACCCAATTCATAAATCCGTTGGTATGCTTATTTTTATTGTTATTCTGATGCGTGTTATATGGCGTTTAAAGCAAGGCTGGCCGGAACCTGCCAGTGAATATAAGGCTTGGGAACAGTCTTTATCTAGAGTCGTACACTGGGTGTTGATTATTGCAACGGTCGTAATGCCAATTTCTGGTATGTTAATGTCGGGCTTAGGTGGGTATGGGCTGGACATTTTTGGGTTGGAGTTGTTAGCAGCAACACCAGATCCTGATGAAGCTGGCAAGATGATACCGATTAATGGCCCGTTCGCTGGCACGGCACATGAGACGCATGAAATTGCAGGTAAGGTAATGTTTGTCGCGTTTCTTTTACACCTAGCGGGTGCGCTAAAGCATCATTTTATGGATAAAGATGGCACGCTAAGAAGGATGTTGGGCAAAAACATCGGGTAGTTATACTCCTGTTTTATGAACGGAAATAGTTAAGTGAAAAGGCCGCTATATATTATATAGCGGCCTTTTTATAACAGAATTTTATTTACCTAGAACGTCATCGCGTACTGCTTCAAAAACAGCAACAACGCCACCTATTAAGTCATCAAATACGCACGGTTCAGTTAGAGTAGCGGCCAAATTTTCAACAACAGCATCAACGTGGCTATCATCTAAACCAGTCTCAACTAAGTGAGCGTGCCCTCTTCGCATGTCATCGCCTGAATAAAGGTTAGGGCCGCCAAAGGCCATCGTCATAAAGGCTTTTTGTTTTGCTGCTTGTCTGTCCATATCAATACCGTCGAAGAACCGGTTGATTCGATCATCGGCGAGTACTTTCTTATAAAAGATATCAACAGCTGCATTTACAGCAGGTTTACCACCTAATTTTTCAAATAATGTGTTGCCCCAGTGTGCTTCTTTGGTTTAATGGTGTGAGACAGTCGATATGCTATATCGATTCCTCCTCCAGTGACCTTTAACGCTATTTAAATGTAACATTAACAGCCACATGGGATTGTGTGCCCAAACCCGTATAAATCGCCGTTAAACGTCCTTTTTTAATTGGGACGGGTGAGGTTAAACTACCTAGTGACAAATATGAGCCTGGTTTTAAAGGATAATTTAGGGTTAATAGCTTGTCTCTTAACCAGCGAATAACATTAACAGGGTTGCCCATAAGTGTGGAGCAAGCACCTGTTTTTAAATGACTACGGTCTTCATACACGATTCCGACCTGGCAATGGTTAAGGTTACCAATCGCGGCCATTGGAATGGGCTCGCCCATAACACCATACCGAGCGCCGGTATTAATGGCTGTCAGCATGTCTGCATTTAAAGGGTCTTTGGTCGAAAAAAGACGGTCAGGGATTTCGATAAATGGAATCACTTGGTCGATTGCAGCCAAAATTTCTTCATTCGTTTGTGCTTCGTTGATCGAGGTGTCTTTTATGCGGACTAATAGGTTTGCTTCGGCAAATGGATGCGTCGCATCTGAGATATTTATTGTGGCAGGGCTGTCGAGTAGCATTTTGTTTAGAAAAATACCTAATAAAGGCTCTTTTATGCCCATTTTTTGTTGAATGCTCGGGTTAGTTATCGCCGCTTTGTAACCGGCGATACCCCCCCAGTTTTCAGATAAGGCGTAGACGACATGTTTTTGAATTTCTAGAGCAGACTCGGGTGTTAGTCCTGGTATGGCATCGGCTTCTGTTTTATCAATAAAGTGCTGATAAATATCAAGAGAAGTGCGTGGCACGAAGTTTTCTTGACGCATAAAAAAGATGGCTACAGCAGCCACGGCAAATATTAAAATGGTAAATTTGAATTTCATAATGTTTAACTAAAAAATTGAGTAAATACGCGGGTCATGTAGTCATGATCGAGGACGCCAGCACTTTCACGAATACTGTGCATTGCCCACATAGGGCAACCAACATCAACGGTCTGAATGCCTAATTGCGCCGATGTCATAGGGCCAATGGTACTGCCGCAACCGATATCGGTTCGGTGTGAATACTGTTGGTAAGGTACGTTAGCCCTATCGCATAACTGGATAAAACGAGCTTGCGAGGCGCTGTTTGATGCATAGCGTATATTGGCGTTTACCTTGATAACGGGCCCTTGATTAACGAAGACTTTGTGATCGGGTTCGTAAGCATTAGGGAAATTGGGTTGATAGGCATGCGCCATGTCCGCGCTGATCATAAAACTGTTGGATAGAGCGCGCTTATAGCCTTCTGTGGAGACAGCTAAAGAGCTGGCGATACGTTCTAATACATCCGGTAGAAAGCTGCCATCCGCGCCTTTATGGCTGTTGCTGCCAATTTCTTCGTGGTCAAAAAAAGCACAAACATTAAACTGTTTAGCAGTCAGTGAGTTGTTAGATAGCAAGGCACTAAGTCCAGCATGGCATGAGGCTAAATTATCCAGTTGGCTATTGGCATAAAACTCATCATTAACACCGTATAAAGTCCCTGCTTGAGTGTCGCAAGTATGTAGCTCCCATGCGGCAATATTATCAGGGCTGATATTGAGTTCGGCGGCTATTAAATCTATCAATTTAGGCTGCTCACCTGATTGCGTATTGGCAATGGATAGTAATAACGGCAGCTCTGTCTGCTTGTTTAGCTTTAGCCCATCTGTATTAACCGTTGAGTTCATGTGGATAGCTAGATTGGGAAGCCGGAGAAAAGGCCGTTTAAAATGGATTAGTTTTGAAAATAGCGCCCCGTCTTGGTTAATGTGTACTCGCCCTGCCAAACTTAAGTCGCGGTCGGTAAAGGTGGCTAAAATGGGGCTGCCATACACCTCCACCCCGATGCGGTTGAGTCCGCCTTGCTGGTTGTCAGGTTTTGGTTTGACCCTTAAACCAGGCGAGTCGGTATGTGCGCCAATGATATTGAAGCCATTTTTTGCTAAATCATTAGAGCCAACAGTGAACGCAATAATGGAAGAATCGTCTCGTTTAACGTAATATTGGTTATCGGGAGTTAACTGCCAATGATCCCCTTCTCGTAACTCACTAAAGCCGTTGCGCTCTAATGCATTTATAGTTGTTTGGACAGCGTGCCATGGGCTTGGGCTGGCATCTATATAGTTGAGTAAGGCTTGTGCGTGTTGCTGAGTGGCTGACATGTTATTTTTTTGCAGCTAAGTTAAGTGAAGCTGAGTTGATGCAGTAGCGCAGTCCCGTCGGTTGCGGCCCATCTTCAAAAACATGGCCTAAATGGCAATCACACTCGGCGCAAACGACTTCAACGCGAACCATGCCGTGACTGTGGTCCCTGTTTTCTTTGATAGACTCCGGGTTTATAGGTTTCCAAAAGCTAGGCCAGCCACTCCCCGAATCATACTTAGTGTCTGACTCAAATAACGGCGTATCGCAGCACTTACAACGATAAATTCCGGCTGTTTTATTGTCGGTGTATAGGCCAGAAAAAGCAGGCTCGGTGCCTTTTTGTCGACAAATACGGTATTCATCTGCGGTTAATTGAGTTTTCCACTCATCGTCAGTTTTGTTATGCATGGGTTGACCTTGGTTGTTCGTAAAAAAATTATACCCGAGAAAACTCAAGTGTAAGGGTGCTAACTGCTTATAACCAGTCACTCAGCTGGATGCCAAAGCCAATACTGTTTGTATGGTTGTTATAATCAAGCATGCTTTCTCCATAGCCATTGAACCATTGAATGTAACCCCGAACCTTGTTGTGTATAGGGAAGCTCCAGCCTAGTTCAAGGGCGCCACGATTTCTGCTAGATTTGAAATTATTGCGGAACATAAAATCGAAGCTATGTTGTTCCTTTTTGTATAAGCCCCTGAGTTCGAAATGACCTAAGAAATCATCCATATCAGGGTTATCATCATTACTGGCGCTTTCCGGAATACGAAGCCAAGGTTTGAACGAAAGGTAGACGTCACCACGCTCCATAATAAAATCAGCGTAGACTCGGTTCCAGCTTCTTGAAAGTGTACCTGATCGACCATTTGACTGATGAGTGAAGCCAGTACGTATAACTGAGGTATGAAAACCACCGACGTTAAAGTTGGTATCGAAGGACAGCCAAGACTCTGCTTCGTGATTAGTATCTCTAAAGGGTGACGATTGGGTTTTGTTAAACTGCTGCCAAAATGAGCGATTAGTATAAGCTGCATACAAGTCACCATGCCCGTAGATGAGGCCTTGAACTAAGGGAAGTTTCATGCTGATTTGAAACTTTGTTTCTAAATGGTCTAAGTCACTACTCTGATTTGGGAATGCTAGTTCAAAAGGGTCGGTGTTTGGCTCATTATGGTTATAACTTAACAGGATGTAATTGGGTCTATGTGGGAGCAGCGAGAAGGCGTTCCATGCGACTTGTTTTTCAGACAGTTGGCGCTGTTTTAGAGCGGATTGATGGGTGTTTTGCTTTGTTGTATCTTGTGTTGTTTGGCATAGCCGTTTAAGTGCGCCGATAGACATATTATCATCAGCAGTTTTTAGAGCGCCTGTTAGGCACTTTTCGTATTCATTAATATTATTTGCCAATAAGGGCGTGGTCATTATGGCGAGTAATAGTAATAGTGTTTTCATGTTGCCGTGATGGTAGATAAAAAGGCCGAACTAGTCGGCCTTTTGTGGTTGCTTACTTAGGTTATTTAGCGAGGCTATTGTAAATAATTTTAATCCAGTTAGCTTCGTTGATAAATCCGCCGCCCCAAGCTGTCCATTCGCTCGGCAAACCGCTCAGTTGAATGGCTTCCAACGATTCGCCTTCAGAGGCGAGCTTTTGTACGTGAGTGGTCGTTGCTTGTAACATGGCGTGATAAGCCTTTAATCCTTGCATGTCTGATAATGCGCCGTGGCCAGGAATAACCAGCGTATCTTCAGGTAGAGATTCAATAATGTTTGCTACATTGCGCGTTAGGTTGAACGCATTGCCGCCGGTGTCGAGATCAACAAAAGGGAATGTGCCGTTAAAAAAATGATCGCCTAAGTGAGCTACTTTACTATTGGGGAAGTAAACGACTGCATCGCCATCGGTGTGTCCATCGGCATAATGAATGAACTGGATATCCTCGTCGTTAAAATGGATATTAATGGCTTGCTCAAAGGTGATGATTGGCCACGCTTGTTTTGGCCTCGCAGGCGACTTACCAAAGAAATTTTCCTGATCGCTCATCAAGCGTTTACGAGCATTAGCGTGGGAAATGATAGTGGCTTGCTTAGCAAAGTGCCCATTGCTTCCGCTATGATCGCCATGCCAATGCGTATTGAGAATAAAGCGAAGCTTGCCGGTGTTAATATCAGCCAAAGCGGTATTGATTTTTTCAGACATAGGGCTTAGTTGGTCGTCAACTAATAAAACACCGTCTGTTCCGGCAGACACGCCAATGTTGCCACCAGCAAACCCACCGACACCTTCTAGCATGTAAATATTGCCGCGTACATGCGTTGTTTTAAGTGATATTTTGCTGAAACCTTGCTCCAAAGGTTCAGCAAAAGATGGGGTCAAGCTGAAGATAGAAAGGATGATTAAAATGTACTTAGTATGCGATTTCATTATTGTTCTCCTCGTGAGGTATTAATTGCTGCTGTTTTTAGGTTCTGGGTGCCACCCAGAATACCATAGCTTAGTAGGAATTATTTCTGGCGCGACACCATTTTTATGAAACCAAGAATCAACCGCAAATCGATGTTCAGTAGCTAGCTCCTCAATCATGCCGGCGGTGTGTGGCCAACCGTTGAAGAAAAAACCTCGGTTAATGCGTGCTTTCTCTTGATGGAAGGTAATCCATTGTCGTTCGCGAAACAGTTTTAGGTACACCGTAGTGTTAGTGGCCTCATCAACACAATCCATCTGGTGACTTAGGTCCTGAAAGAGGGCCTCAAAAGTGCCGGGCAAGTCATCTTTGGTGTTTGTTTTGTCGCCAACAAAGCGCTCCATTTGAGCGATGGCTAGAGCGATTTGTTCTCGTTCGGTAGCGGCATTATTGGCAGGTGGTGAAAATAGCGTACCGAGCGTAAGCCACTGCTCATCGCTTAAGGTGACGTGTTGAACAGTATGGCAACCATAGCCATAACAAACTGGAAATGAATCCACAACGGGTGCGGTGGTTTTCTTTTTGTTATGGCCGGAGCACCCCAGCAACGTTAAGAGGCTGATGAGTAGTATGCTAAAAGAAAGTGCTTGAGGTAGTTGCATTCAGATATTTATGACAGTGCCTTCTCAACGAGGCGTTGTAAATGTGTGGGTAAGTCTAGAGATAGTGCTGATTGGTGAGCTTTATCAGACATCTTTGCCCACGTCTTTTGCACAATATCAATCACTTTTTCATCGCTATGTTTGCTGGCAAAGGAATCAAAATAATAACTCAAAAAGACTAAGCATGAAACGTCTTCTAGGGTTTGTGCGTCGGGGTCTTTTTTAAGCCGCTTTTTTTGAATAATATTGCTTGCCCGCTCAATATCGTCATCAGCATAGCCGGATACGCGCATAGCGTCAGCCAATATGCCGGCATGTAATTTAGCCAACTCAGTGCGCCAAGTTAAATAACCGTTTAGGCCGGTTGGGTAATCTTTACGGGCAAGTTTCCAGCGGCACACGTGTTGTGCGTAACAAGCCAAGGTTAATGGCTCGGAAGCGTCCACTTCAAAGGCATGAAGTGTTGTTAACATACGTTGTGAATACAATATTTCAGCGCCGTTCTTAGGGTCGGAGGCATTTGCTTTATCAATCAATTGCAGAGTCATTTCTAATTTGGAAGGCATGGTTGTGTTAAATCCTAAGTTGATCGAATGGGTCTTTATGTTTATGTGGGTCGGTGTATTATGTCGTTTAGATAAAAAATAAAACAACTATATTTCAAGTTAGAGGAGGCGTGTCATGCCAGTATTGGTCATGATGTACGGAGTAGTCAGCTATTTCTTGTTTTTTGGGGTGCTTGTCTATTTTATCGGCTTTGTTGGGGATGTATTTGTTCCTAGAGCGCTCTCAACCAAGGTGTTTGAGTACTCCTCTAATGCGTTAATAATTAATATTAGCTTAATGTTATTGTGGGGTGTTCAGCATAGCATTATGGCTCGGGCTTGGTTTAAAACAATGATTGCTTCACTAGTACCGCACCACGTAGAGCGAAGTACTTATGTACTGGCTTCCGCTATTACGCTAGCTGTGCTGATGTTTTATTGGCAACCGATGGAAGGGATTATTTGGCAGGCGACCAATGAAACAGCAGTAATGGTTTTGTGGCTGATATTTGGCTTAGGCTGGATATTGGTCCTAGTTTCAACCTTTCTAACAGATCATTTTGACTTATTTGGTTTGCGTCACAGCTGGTTGTATTTTATAAAGAGAACCTATACACCCGTTAAATTTACAGAGTACTTGTTCTATCGCTGGGTCCGCCATCCGATGATGTTAGGTTTGCTCCTCGCTTTTTGGTCGATACCAACCATGACAGTTGGGCATTTAGTTTTCTCAATAGGTATGACGATTTATGTCCTCGTTGGTATTCATTTTGAAGAAAAAGGCTTAGCGAAAACGATAGGGCAGCCTTATGAAGACTATCAACAACGAACGAAAAAAATTATTCCAAACATTTACTAATGGTATTGATACGAGGGCGTAGTGTGCTAAGCGCTTGAAATTTTTGGTATATGATCTAGAATACGTCATCCTTGAATAAGGAACGCTGCGACAGGGTCCCCCTGCTAGGCTTATTCAAGGTTTACCATTTAACCGCGTTCATTATTAACAGGAAACTGAAATAATGAGCGTTGTGTCCAAACAATTACACTCTCTCATTTTTAGTGCCTATTGAAACAACGAGGCGAATTGACGATGAGTAACAATTTTATATTTACATCCGAATCGGTGTCTGAAGGGCATCCAGATAAAGTAGCAGATCAAATTTCTGACGCGATGCTAGATGCATTGCTTGAACAGGACCCTGCATCACGTGTCGCGTGTGAAACGATGGTGAAAACGGGTATGGTTATTCTTGCCGGCGAGGTCACAACCAGTGCCTGGGTAGATACCGAAGAAGTTGTTCGAAACGTGGTTAAGGACATTGGTTACGATAAACCAGAAATTGGTTTTGATTGGCAAAGTTGTGCGGTATTGAATGCGATTGGCAAACAATCACACGATATTGCGATTGGCGTGGATGAAAGTGAAGACCACGAGCAAGGTGCGGGCGATCAAGGTTTGATGTTTGGTTATGCGTGTGATGAAACAGATGTCTTTATGCCAGCACCTATCACCTATTCTCACTTATTGGTCGAGCGTCAGGCTGAGGTGCGCAAAAAAGGCATCCTGCCATGGCTTCGCCCAGATGCAAAAAGTCAATTGACCTTGCGTTACGAAAACAACAAACCAGTGGGGGTTGAGGCTGTTGTTTTGTCGACCCAACACGCACCTGATATTAGTTTAAAAGACTTACGCGAAGCGGTGATTGATGAAATTATTAAACCCGTATTGCCTGAGGAATGGTTTAGCGGCTGCCTGGCTGAAAACATCCATATTAACCCAACTGGTCAGTTTATTATTGGTGGTCCCGTCGGTGATTGTGGCTTAACTGGGCGTAAGATTATTGTCGATACCTATGGTGGCATGGCGCGCCATGGTGGTGGTGCATTTTCGGGTAAAGATCCTAGTAAAGTGGATCGATCTGCTGCCTATATGTGTCGATATGTTGCTAAAAATATCGTTGCGGCTGGTTTGGCAACGCGTTGTGAAATTCAAGTGTCTTATGCGATTGGTGTAGCAAAGCCAACGTCCATTTCGGTTGAAACATTTGGCACGGGGGCGATTGATAATGACAAAATTGCGGCTCTGGTTAGCGAGCACTTTGACTTACGTCCAAAGGCGCTAATAGCGACATTGGATTTGAAACGGCCTATCTATCAGGCAACAGCGGCTTACGGTCATTTTGGCAGAGAATTGCCGAATTTCACGTGGGAACAAACAGACAAGGCAGACTTGTTGCGTGACGCAGCCGGCCTTTAAAGAACTTGGAGAATAAGCAATGAGTACAGTATTGACAGAAAGTTTTACCGATTACAAAGTAGCCGACATATCGTTGGCTGCTTGGGGCCATAAAGAAATAGCGATTGCAGAAAGTGAAATGCCGGGTTTGATGGCCTTGCAAGAAGAGTTTGGTGACAGCAAGCCGCTAACAGGCGCGCGCGTTGCTGGCAGCTTGCACATGACGATTCAAACAGCGGTGTTGATTAAAACCTTGGTGGCCTTGGGCGCCGAAGTGCGTTGGTGTTCGTGCAATATCTTTTCAACCCAAGACCACGCGGCAGCGGCGATGGCCGACTTAGGTATTCCTGTGTTTGCTTGGAAAGGCGAAACCATCGAAGAATATTGGTGGTGCACAGAACAAATGATGACGTGGCCAGGTGATTTAGATGCGAATATGATTTTGGATGACGGCGGCGATGCAACCTTATTGCTTCATAAAGGCGTTGAGTTTGAAAAAGCGGGTGCCGTCCCTGATGCACAAGCGGGTGATAACGAAGAATGGGTGGCTATTCTTGAGGTTTTGCGTCGTAATTTACCGGTCTCTCCAAATAGGTGGCAAGACATGGCAGACAGCGTGAAAGGCGTAACGGAAGAAACCACCACAGGTGTTCACCGTTTGTATCAAATGCAAGAAGCGGGTGAATTATTGTTCCCAGCGATGAATGTGAATGATTCTGTGACGAAAAGTAAATTCGATAATTTGTATGGTTGCCGTGAGTCATTATTAGACGGCATCAAACGTGCGACAGACGTCATGATTGCGGGCAAAATTGCCGTGGTTGTGGGTTATGGCGATGTAGGTAAAGGTTGTGCCCAAGCATTTAAAGGTATGGGTGCAAGCGTTTGGGTCACTGAAATTGATCCTATTTGTGCATTACAGGCCGCGATGGAGGGTTACCGTGTTGTGCGGATGGATGATGTGGCAGCCCAAGGTGATATTTTTGTAACAACAACAGGCAATTTGGGCGTGATTAATCATGACCATATGGCAGCGATGAAGAACGAAGCCATTGTTTGCAACATTGGTCATTTTGATTCAGAAATTGATATTGCATCGCTTGAACAATATGAGTGGGAAGAAGTGAAGCCACAAGTGGATCACATTATTTTCCCAGACGGTAAGCGTATTACCTTATTGGCAAAAGGCCGCTTGGTTAACTTAGGTTGTGCAACAGGCCACCCTAGTTTTGTGATGTCAGCTTCGTTTACTAATCAAGTGATGGCGCAAATGGAGTTTTTCGCTAATGGGGACGCGTATAAAAATGAAGTTTATGTGCTACCTAAAACCTTAGATGAAAAAGTCGCGCGCTTGCACTTGGAAAAAATTGGCGTTAATTTAACTGAGCTATCGCAAGAGCAAGCCGATTACATTAACGTGCCTGTAGAAGGGCCGTATAAACCACACCATTACCGTTACTAATATGAGTTTAGAGCCCTATCAAAAAATTAGCTTCGAGTTCTTTCCGCCTAAAACAGAAGAAGGCCGGGTTAAGCTTTTAAACGTCAGTAAAACACTGGGTCAACTTGACCCAGCGTATTTTTCAGTTACCTTTGGTGCAGGCGGTAGTACTCAACAAGGCACGATTGATACGGTGCTGGACATTAAGCAACAAGGCTTCTCGGCAGCGCCGCATTTATCTTGCGTGGGTTCTACCAAAGAAAATATTCGTGCTATTTTGGACAATTATAAGCGCAATGGTATTGACCGAATCGTAGCGCTACGTGGTGATATTCCATCAGGGACATTAGATGTGGGTGAATTTCGTTACGCGAATGAACTGGTCGGTTTTATTCGTGAGGAAACGGGCGATCATTTTCATATCGAAGTGGCGGCTTACCCTGAAGTGCATCCGCAAGCAGCCAATGCGCAAACGGACTTAGCTAACTTTAAACAAAAAGTAGACGCAGGCGCAGATAGTGCCATTACACAATACTTTTTTAACTTTGATGCCTATGTTCGATTTGTAGAAGATTGCGATAAGTTGGGGTTAAATGTTCCGATTGTGCCTGGAATTATGCCTATTACCAATTACACGCAATTAGCGAGATTTTCTGATATGTGTGGTGCGGAAATTCCTCGATGGATTCGTAAACGTTTAGAAGGTTTTGCGGATGACCGAGACTCCATTAAAGCGTTTGGTACCGATGTGGTCAGTGAGTTGAGCCAGACCTTGCTTGATTTTGGTTGCCCAGGTCTACATTTTTACAGCATGAATCAGACCGAGGCGAGTTTAGCTATTTGTCGTAATTTAGGGATAGATGTGGCATGAGTGATGTAAAAGAAATATCGTGTGCAATATACAAAACGGTTAAGCGTGACGGGCTGTACTTATACGTTAAGCAGCAGGATGATTTTTCAGACGTTCCAGTTGAGGTGATGCAACAGTTTCCTGTGCCCGAGCACGTGTTTGATTTGGAACTGTCAGCTGATCGGCCATTAGCGCGTGAAAACGTGTTGGTGGTGATAAAAAATTTAGCCTCACAAGGCTTTCATTTGCAAATGCCACCAAAAAATGAAGACCCTATCGATATCATTACCTTGCCGGATAGTTTGAACGGGTAATTATGCGTATTTCACGCCTGTTTGTAGATCAGCCGTTAACAGAAGGTGCAATGCTACAACTTGAGCCAGAGGCGGCTCATTACCTACGCAATGTTTTAAGGCTAAAAAAGGGTTTCCAGCTGACGGTTTTTAACGGTGAAGGTGGCGAATGCTCTGCGACGGTGTCAGAAGTTCATCGCAAAGGAGTTGTGCTTCATATCGACAGTTGGCAAGACGTGAATATTGAATCGCCGTTAGCCATAGAACTTGGGTTAAGCGTATCGCGCGGCGAACGAATGGATGTGGCGATTCAAAAAGCGACTGAATTAGGTGTGGCAGTGATTACACCAGTTATCACTCAGCGCTGCGTTGTGAAACTCACAGAAGAGCGACGCTTACAGCGCCATCAGCATTGGCAAAACATTGTTTATAGAGCGTGTGAGCAGTGCGGCCGTAATACCCCGCCTGTACTGAATATAACCACTGATTTAGCACAATGGTTAGAGACCGGATTGCCTACAAGCCGTATTATTTTTGAGCCAGCTAAAACCGATACGTTAAAAAGCTACACTAAGCCGAATAATGCTGTTGCTGTGCTGATTGGCCCAGAGGGCGGGTTTTCAGAGCAAGAGGTTGTTGATGCTGAGCAAGCTGGTTTTTCGGCGCTTGGGTTTGGGCCGCGAGTTGTTCGCAATGAAACGGCAGCGATTGCCTCAATTGCAGCAATGCAGGTTTTATGGGGAGATATGGGGTAAGGGAGCGGAGACCTTGGGAAAATTCTATCGGTCACCGCCCACTTATTATTTAAGCTTTATTTATCTGTTAGTTCTTTGGTGCTTTGGTGAACCTTAGGTAAGGTAATTTAATATCGATGTCCCCAAACTGTCGCTTCGCTTGCGCATCATCCAAGCCTAATCCAACAATCACATCTTGGCCAGGAATCCAATTAGCAGGTGTTGCGATGGGTGCGCCATCAGTGGCTTGAATCGCATCCAAAGCGCGCAAAATTTCAGCAAAGTTACGTCCCACTGACATAGGGTAGGACATGGTCAGTCGAATTTTTTTGTCAGGCCCAATGATAAATACAGTTCTAACGGTAGCACTATCGGCAGGGGTGCGACCATCAGTTAGATACGCGTCAGCAGGTAACATGCTATACAACTTGGAAACATGCAGTGATGTATCGTCAATGATTGGAAAGTCAGCCGGTGCCCCAGAAAAAGCCTCTATATCGCGTTTCCATTTTTTATGTTCCTCAACGGTGTCAACAGATACGCCCATCACTTTAGTATTACGTTTGGCGAATTCCGGAGCAAGTTGGGCTACTGCTCCAAACTCAGTTGTGCACACAGGTGTAAAGTCTTTTGGGTGTGAAAATAAAATAGCATAGCTATTACCAACCCAATCGTGAAGCGAAAGTTCGCCAGCGGTAGAATCAGCTGTAAAGTCTGGAGCGATGTCGTTGATACGAATAGTCATAATTTAATCCTCTTTGTTGATGTAATAAAGTTGTTTAACAGGAAAAATAGCTTAGCTTGCTCTAAACAAGTCGTACACTCAGTAGTGTTAATACGGTATTGATCATACGGTGTAAATATGAACAAATACAATTGAATGATTTTATGATGTTAATAGACTTTATCTATCTATAAAGATCTCCGAAATATTGTGAAGCTCTATGTGGTGGTAGAAGTAGCCGTTATGAAGTGTATTAATAGCACAGAGGAGTTGTTTTGAAAGGAATCGACGGGGTAGTTGGTATCCTTTAGTTACTTCACCTGTAATAAGCAAGATGGGTGTTTGTTTGAACGATAAGGTAGTTCCTCTCAATTGTGGCTCAGGGTAGAAGGTTTACTGGCGAGTAGGGTAAAACACATGGAACAATTATCTAGCTATGTTTAAATAGTCGATAGAGAATTAAGGATAATTATCGGAATGTCTACCGAAGTCAGATTTCAGACATTGACTCAAAAACTACTTAATAGTGACAGTCCACTTCAGCCTTCTCCCTATTGGTTTTTTAATGGTCGACGGTTAAGTGATATATATAATGACATTTATGAGTGAAGTTTAAACCCAACACAGGAGTAAGCCATGCGTTTAGGCGTTGTAATGGATCCTATTGAATCCATTAATATTAAAAAAGATACTACCTTTTCGATGCTGCTAGAGGCAGAAAGCCGGGGCTGGGAATTGGTTTATATGGAACAAACAGATTTATACCTTGATGAGGGGGTAGCGATGGTGTCAAGTCGCTCATTATCGGTAGAACGAAATCCGCAGAAGTGGTTTGAATTAGGCGAGCAGCAAGATAAGCCTTTATCTGAGTTAGATGTGATTTTGATGCGTGTCGATCCTCCTTTTGATATGAACTACATTTACAGTACTTATTTGCTAGAGCAGGCTGAGGCGCAGGGTGTGTTGGTCGTCAATAAGCCACAAAGCTTGCGCGATGCTAATGAGAAGTTATTTACTGCATGGTTTCCTGATTGCTGTGCGCCAACCCTAGTAACATCGCAATCAAAACGTATTCGTGAGTTTTTAATCAAGCATGAAGACATTATTATTAAGCCTTTAGATGGCATGGGTGGCGCGTCAATATTTAGGCTCAAAAAAGAAGACCACAACTTAGGTGTTGTATTAGAAACCATGACGGAGCACGGTAAAACACTGGCCATGGTTCAGCGGTATTTACCAGAAATTAAACAAGGCGATAAACGTATCCTTATTATTAATGGGAAACCCGTTCCTTATGGATTAGCACGTATTCCAGCAAAAGGGGAAACACGGGGTAACTTGGCTGCTGGTGGCACAGGTGAGGGGCGGGAGTTAACAGCGCGCGAATACTGGTTGTGTGAACAGATCGGTCCAAAGCTAGTAGAAAAAGGCTTAATGTTTGTTGGACTCGATGTTATTGGCGACTACGTTACCGAAATTAATGTCACTAGCCCCACCTGTGTGCAAGAGTTGGATAATCAATACGGGCTAAATATTAGCGGCCTGCTAATGGATTGTATTGAGGAAAAAATAGCACAGCAGTGACTTCTACAGCCATATCATCCGCAGACAAATTGAGCCTGACGTTATTTATGGCGGGCATTGTGCACGCGTTGCTTATTTTGGGGATTAGTTTTGATGTGGATGTCCCTCGCTCAATCAGCAAGACGCTGGAAGTTGTTTTGGTAAAAACACCTGACAAGGATCGCCCTGATAAAGCAGATTTTTTAGCGCAAGAGGATCAAGTTGGTAGTGGAGAGGCTGAAGAAAAGGCGATTAACCAACAAAGGGCTACGCCTCAACCAATGAAAAAATCTGTGCTGACAGAGTCGAATAAAACTCAATCAGCGAAGGCTCAGGCGCAAAAGGTATTGTTACAGGATGAAGCTGAGGTGGCGATTGAAGCGAGTAATAAAAAAGTCCCTAAGGAAAGCACGGAGTTAACGACCGCAGACTTATTACTTCAAAGCGAAGAAATTGCTAAACTTCAAGCAGAGCTTAATGAAGCCGTCACCAGTTATTCAAGACGTCCTCGCAAATTACATATTAATTCAATCAACGCGCATAAATACAAGGCGGCCAGTTATGAGGCAGCCTGGCAACGAAAAATAGAGCGAGTGGGTAATTTGAATTACCCGGGCGATGTCAGACGTAAAAAACTATCGGGCACCTTGGTGATGAGTGTTGAGTTATACGCAGATGGTAATTTAAAGAAAATCATTATTAACCGCCGTTCGGGCCATAAAATTATTGATGATGCGGCAATCAATATTGTTAAACTAGCAGCACCTTTCGCACCCTTGCCGATAGCGTTACAAAAAGAAGTGGATATTTTAGTGATTACTAGAACGTGGCAGTTTTTAAATGAAGGTTCTTTACGCACTCGTTAAGGGCTACAAACAAAGTTAAATATAGTTATGAATAAAAAGAGTTATCTTAATAATAATTTTTTGATCGCAATGCCCAGTATGCAGGGCGATGACTTCTCGAAATCGGTGACTTATTTATGTCAGCACGATGATGAAGGGGCCTTAGGTATTATTATAAACAAGCCTCATACAATGACCATGAGAGCAATTTTTGATCAGCTATCACTAACAGCCGTTAGTGAAGAAGTAGCCGATACTCACCTGTTTATGGGCGGCCCGGTACAACCCGAAAGGGGATTTGTGTTACATACGCCAGTTGGTAGTTGGGACTCCACATTACCTGTCAATGATGAGCTGGCTCTTACCAGTTCAAAAGATATTTTAGAGGCGATAGCACAGAATAGAGGGCCTGAAAAATGGATGGTTGCGCTCGGTTATGCTGGTTGGGCAGCTGGGCAGCTGGAGCAAGAAATTCAACGTAATGCATGGCTGCATGGCGAGGCCGAACAACACATTATTTTTGAGGAACCTATCATGCAACGCTGGGAATTGGCTGGGCATAGAATAGGCGTTGATATCAGTTTGATGAGTACCGATGCAGGCCATTGTTAATGGCGGTATGTTTAGGTTTTGATTATGGGGTGAAGAAGATCGGTGTGGCCGTCGGTGATACTGAAACGAATATAGCTAACGCGCTAACAACGGTTCGAGCGATTAATCAAAAAACAGGCTGGGCTGAAATAACAACTTTAATAGAGACTTGGAAGCCGACAAAAATGATCGTTGGTATTTCGCACCAAGATAATGGCGAAGACAATGAAGTAACGCCCAAAATGGAAAGGTTTTCTCGACAACTAGAAGGCAGGTACCAGTGCCCTGTCGAGCTATTTGACGAAGCTCTAACGACCTTTGAAGCAAAGCAATTGTTGTTTGATGAGGTTCAAGTGAGTGCCAGTAAGTTGTGGGAAGTGCAAGACCAATTGGCAGCACAGTTGATTTTACAAAGCTGGCTAAATACACAGCAACAAGGCAAGTGAGCATGGATACAGATTTAGCGTCTATTGATATTGAGGCGGTTATAGACATAATGGCGAATAAGTTGGCGGATCAGATGAAGCGAAGGCGTATCGTTGAACCGTTAATGATTGGTGTACATACCGGTGGTCTTTGGGTCGCGGAGAAACTGCATCAGAAACTGGGGCTGACGAAACCGCTAGCTGAAATTGATATTTCCTTTTATCGTGATGATTTCACGCGCATCGGCTTAAACCCACAGGTTAAACCCAGCCATATTCCTAGTGAGGTTGAAGGTGAGCACATTATCTTAGTGGATGACGTGCTATATACAGGCCGAACGATTCGCGCGGCGTTAAATGAAATTTTTGATTATGGCCGTCCAGACAGTGTGACGTTGGCTGTTTTAGTCGATAGAGGAGCCCGTGAATTACCGCTTCATGCCGACATAGTTGGTTTGGAACTGGATTTATCACCCGAAAAACAGGTAAAATTGACGGGACCCGCGCCTTTAGCGCTAGAAACTAACCGGAATTGACTGATATGAGCTCTAGCAAGCAACCTGCTAGTACGTCCTTCAAAGCACCCGATAGTTCCCGTTTACAACTTGATGAACAGGGGCGACTCCGTCATTTCTTGACCACAGAAGGCTTATCAAAAGACATCTTGACTGACATCATGGATGTTGCAGAATCATTTTCAAGCGTTGGGAATCAAGCAGTTAAGAAGGTTCCGGTGTTGCGTGGGAAAACTATTGTTAACTTGTTCTTTGAAAATAGCACTCGAACGCGAACAACCTTCGACCTCGCGGCAAAACGTCTATCAGCGGATGTGATTAACCTTAATATCGCCACCTCAGCGACCTCAAAAGGCGAGAGTATCTTAGATACGATTCGAAATTTGGAGGCGATGCACGCAGATATGTTTGTGGTTCGCCACTCAGCGAGTGGAGCGGCGCACTTTATTGCTAATAACGTTGAGCCACACGTAAGCGTTATTAATGCGGGTGACGGAAGCCACGCTCACCCAACACAAGCGATGCTTGATATGTTTACCATTCGCCGAGAGAAGAAGGAATTTTCAACGCTTAAAGTAGCGATTATTGGCGACATTCTGCATTCAAGAGTTGCTCGTTCGCAAATTCATGCGTTGAATACTTTAGGCGTAAAAGAAGTTCGAGTGATTGCGCCAAAAACATTGCTCCCGAGTGATACAGATTCATTGGGAGTGCACGTATATAGTGATTTGCGAACAGGGCTTGATGATGTGGACGTGATCATTATGTTACGCCTGCAACGAGAAAGAATGGGCGCTGCTTTATTGCCGAGTGAGCATGAGTATTTTGAATGCTTTGGTTTAACCGAAGAAAAACTGGCCTACGCGAAGCCTGATGTGACAGTTATGCATCCCGGGCCCATTAATCGGGGCGTTGAAATGGATGCGGCGGTTGCAGATGGCCCTCACTCTGTTATTTTGCAACAAGTGACCAATGGCATTGCTATTCGAATGGCGGTGATGACGCTGACACTGGGTCAAAACAAGGTGGCTGGTTGATGAATATACTCATTGAAAATGGCCGTGTCATTGACCCTGCTAACGAATGCGATGCTGTTTTAGACGTTTATATTGGCGATGGTAAAATTCAGTCGATTGGTGATAAGCCTAGTGGGTTTGTTGCTGAACTGACTATAGATGCGAGCAACAAACTAGTAATGCCGGGTTTTGTGGATTTAAATGCAAGTCTCAGGGAGCCGGGTTACGAACACAAGGCGACGATAGAGAGTGAAACAAAAGCAGCTGTTGCAGCAGGCTATACATCAATATGTTGCTTGCCCGATACTAAGCCAGTACTGGATTCACCATCGGTCGTACAACTTATTTTGGATAGAGCTGAGTCTGCCGATTACGCAAAAGTATTGCCGTTAGGGGCGCTAACAGTTTCCTTAGAAGGCAACACGTTGAGTGAAATGTTTGCGTTAAAAAGGGCGGGCTGTGTTGCGGTTAGCCAAGCACCGAATAACCATATCAATGGTCAGGTGTTACGGCGTGCGTTGCAATATGCCACTACGCATGATTTATTGGTCATACTTAAGCCAGAAGATACGGTCATTAAAGATGATGGCTGTGTGCATGATGGTTCGGTGTGCTCCAAGTTGGGTTTGTTGGGTATACCTGTTTCAGCCGAAACAATAGCGATTGCACAAATTATTGAATTGACTGAAGAAACAGGTGCGCGCGTTCATTTGACAGGGATTTCTTCAGCAAGAGCGGTTTCACTAATTGCTCGTGCCCAGTTTAATAATGTGACTATTACGGCAGATGTACATGCGCACCAATTACATTTAACAGAACTCGATGTTGGCACATTTGACGCCAACTATCATACCTCGCCGCCGCTACGCTCAACGGAAGATAAAGATGCTTTGATAGCAGGCGTAGCAAAAGGTGTGTTTGTGGTCAGTTCTGGTCATCAGCCGCATGATGCTGAGGCTAAACAAGCACCTTTCCCATCCACAGAGCCGGGCATGTCAAGCCTAGAAACAGTGTTACCGTTAATGCTGGAGCTGGTAGATGATGGCTTGTTGAGTTTGTCGCAAATGGTTGCTTGCTTGGCTTATGCGCCTGCACAACTATTGGGCTTAGAAACGGGGTGTTTGTCAGCACAAGCACCGGCAGATATTTGTATTGTGGACCCGAATGATACATGGCAAGTCAACGCAGACAATTGGTTGAGCCGTGGTATGAATACGCCTTACTTAGGGCATCAAATGAAAGGCAAGGTAACGCATACACTGGTTAATGGCCGCTTAATTGTCGAGAAATAATGCAAGAAAATACACGAAATACCATCTTTATAGAAGATGCTGAAATTTTAGCGCAACAGGCTTTCGCAGAAGGTCAGTTTGTTTTAAGGGTGATGGCGCCAAAATGCGCCGTATCGGCAAAGCCTGGGCAATTCTCGCATATTCAATGTGACCCTCAACGTTTGATGCGGCGTCCTTTGTCCATTATGCGGGTGTCGGCGACGGAAGGCTGGGTTGAATTTTTGTATAAAGCCGTGGGTGCAGGAACGGAACTTCTCGCAAAGCGAAAAGTGGGAGAAACGATTAATGTGATGGGCCCTATCGGTCGCCCTTTTGAGTTGGATACGACTAAACCAAAAGCTCTATTATTAGGTGGTGGTGTGGGGATTCCACCGATGGTTTGCCTATCTGAACTGATAAAAGAGCAGTACGAAGCTATAATGCCGACAGTATTTATGGGGTCTGAAGTTCCATTCCCTTTTGAGCGAGAAAAGTCAGCTATTCCTGTTCATGGTCTGTCGAACGAAACCAGTGATTGCCTGCCACTACTTGAGGCATGGAATATTCCAAGTCGTCTAGCCAGTTTGCAATCTTATGACGGTGCTTATAAGGGTTATATTACCGACCTTGCGCGGGATTGGTTAAATGCATTGGGTGATGAAGAAAGGCAGCAAGTAGCCATCTATTCATGCGGGCCCACGCCCATGCTTAAAGCAGTAGCCGCACTAGCAAAAGAATTTGATCTGCCCTGCCAAGTATCGCTTGAAGAATACATGGCGTGCGCAGTGGGTGGTTGCGCGGGTTGCGTCGTTAAAGTTTCAACAGATGAGGGCGAAGCGATGAAACGAGTTTGTGTGGATGGCCCCGTGTTTGATGCAAAGACGGTGTTTGCCTAACGTGAAGCATATTTGGTTGGCCCTATTATTGGCTTACTGCAGTTTTATATTTTTCTTATCACATCAATCAGCGTTACCAACACCGATGCTGTTTGTGGGCCAAGATAAACTTTTCCATGCAGCGGCCTACGCCATTTTGGGCTTCTTAGCGATGAGTTATTGCAACTGTGTAATTGAAGGCTCTGGGCATGCGTACATTGTGGCGATGATTTTTTCAGGGCTCTATGGCGCGAGTGATGAATGGCACCAATCGTTCATAATAGGACGTGAGGCCGATGTTTTTGATTGGCTGGCCGATTGTATTGGCGCTACCATTGCCATCAATATAACAAGGTATGCTAGATCAATGGCAAGGTAGTCTTTGAGTGAAGCGTATTACTTCTTTTCTAGTATGTTTTTTACGTTGTTAAAAGCATTGCTGTAAAGCTCTGTTAAAAAGGCCACGGATGCTTCACGGTTTTCTTCAGAAACGTCAATCGATGCGTGATATTTTAAAATAGAAGCATCTTGATTGTTTACAACGCTAACCGTTCCTAAATAATTTTCAAATGGAACGTCGCCGCCGACGATAATATAGCGGTAATACTTGTCTCCTTGTTCGGTGAGTTTGTCTGAATATACTGCGCCACCTGGCATGGTTAAATGACGAATGGTGCCTATACCACTGCCTTCGATTTGGGTATCAATAATACCGGGAAGCCAAGATTGCATTGTTTCAAAAGGGCCGATTAAGTCCCAGGCATCATTCGAGCTTGCATTGATATCTAATTCTACAGCTACGTTCTCTTTCATTAGTTTATCCAAGTGTAAAATCGTTCAGCGTTGAATATAGCCAACATTAATTTGTCAGTGTGTTATTTTTTTAAAACGAGGGCTTCAATTAAAATGAGTTCTGGTGGGCTGTTTTTGGTGAGCTTAGGAATCTGGATGGTCACGCGATAAGCCGTTTCAGGTAGTTTTCGTGCCCATGCTTTAACAGCTTCAGCCTCTTGCCTGCCACCATCGTGACCAGTGTAAGCGAGCACAGAAATGATGCCCGGTTTTTCTAAAAGGGAAATCGCAGCGTCTAGCGCTTTAATGGTTGATGCTGGTTCTGTTTGAATCGTTTTATCACTGCCGGGTAAGTAGCCTAAATTAAACATCGCACAGCGAATTGAGCTAACGGAATCTTCTGTTAGGTAAGTCGATAGTTGATTATGGTTGTCTTGTATTAAGCGAACTCTATGTAAGAGCCGTTCATCGTTAAGACGTTTTTGGGTTGTTAGTAATGGGGGTGATTGCAAATCGAATGCATAGACTTTTCCGCCTTCTCCAACTCGATGAGCTAAAAAAAGAGTATCAAAGCCATTACCCATCGTTGCATCAACGGCTATATCACCCTCTGAAAGGTAATTCTCAATTGTATTATGGGCTTGGTTAACGAGTGGGATAGTCATTTTTATATCGATTAATATCAGCCGATTCGGGTAGCTTATCCCCCCGAGTTAGGTAACGAAAAAAGCAGTCAGAATACCAAGGTATCATCAATGACCCTTTTGAACCGAAACCATTAAAAACCAGCAATTTTGGCTCACTGGGGTGGCAGCCTATAAAAGGCTGTTTGTCGCGAGTACCAGGGCGGATGCCAACGTTCTTTTCAAGCAGTTCAGCTTGTTTTAATTGAGGGAAATGCTTACCGCAAGCCCTAAGCAATTCAGCTGAGGCCTTGTCGTTAGGCTTTTCATCAAGGGGTTGCCATTGCCAACTAGCCCCCAATTTGAACTTTCCATCAGAAAGGGGTAATAGCCATTTGCCGAACTGGATAATTTCATTTGGCATAGAGCTGTTAGTTTTCAGCGTTAAAATTTCACCTTGCACAGGTTGTAAAGGAAGCCATGAAAACCATTGGTTATGTTGTAAATGATAGCCATCACAAAAAATGACTTTTTTGGCGGTATGCCCATGCCACTCAATAAATTCTGAATCTATTCTGAGCTCATCTAAGTCAATTTGTGTATTGATGAAACAAGCTTGGTCTAAGAAAAAGCCACGTAAATGATCGAGCAATGCAACAGTATCAAGGTAACCGCATTGCATCTGCTTGAAGCCGCCGAGGGAATCTTCTCGTAGGTAATTATTATCTTTTGCATTGAAGCGTTCACCTAGGAAAGGCGCATAATCGGCCTGATTTTTTCGTTTATTCCATTGAGTAATCTCATCTTCAGACTGAAAAAGACGAATTTGTTCTTTCTCATAAAAAAAAGGCTGTCCAAAAAAAAGGGCCAAATTATCGTAAAGTTCTTTTGCTGCGGAGAGGTAATATTCAACGCTAGCCGTTTTAACCAGCCTTTTTCCAGTTACCGGGTTAATTAAACCAGCAGCGGTGCGCGAAGCGGTTTGTTTCAGGCAAGGGTCGATGATTAAAACACTGTGGCCTTGTTGAATGAGGCGCCAGCCAAGTAAGCTACCGGCTAGTCCCTGTCCAATTATTAGGAACTCAACTTTCTTATTAGGGATCAATGTAGCCTTTTTTAAAATAGAATAATGTAATCTGAGCGTATTTTTAAATTAGCTTGAAATCGTACTATAACGAATTGTTTACGGTATCAGTAGCGCTGAATGAGGAACTATTTTTTCCAAACACTGTTCTGTGTAGCAAGATAAAGTGTCTCAACTTTTTTACGTGCCCATGGGGTTTTTCGTAAAAATTTAAGGCTAGATTTAACAGATGGGTCGCTAGTAAAACAACGAATGCTAATTTGCTGCCCTAAAGTATCCCAGCCATAATGCTCTACAAGACTGGTAACAATAGCTTCTAAGGTAAGGCCGTGTAGAGGGTCTTTGTTGGTGTTTTCGCTCATTCCACTGATCTTCATTTACTTAACGTGTGCTGATAATACGCATATCTTGTAGTTAATCAAGAACACTAATAAAAACGACTAATAGTAATGTAGAAAAGAGCAAAAGTAGTTAATTTTCACATTTAGTCAAAACAAAATTTGCGGATTTATGGTGATTCCGCGGTTGGCTTTTCTATTAAACGGTCGCCCTACTTCGTGAGCCTCTTAATTTTAAGAATGGATAAGGGTTATAGAGCTATAATAAATAACATAAAAAATCAGTATTATTTCATATACATCAAAACAGGAAGGGTTGATGACATTTAAGAATTCAATAATAAACAAAAGCCTTGTTATGGGTGCTTTAGCTGCAATTTTTATTTTGGGCCTATTCTTAAGGTTTAGTGTGTTAGCGGGAACTGTTGTAGATACACCAGTCAGGGCCGATGCTAAAAAGTACGTTACGTATGCTTATAACTTGAGCCATTATGGCGTTTATTCTGGGCAAAACACACTCAATAATCACCCCAGCGAACAACCTAAGCCTGATGCAGTTATTACGCCCGGTTACCCGGTTTATTTGAGCCTGTTTTTTGATAAGGGGCCTATTAAGTGGAGTCAGTTAAAGGCATCCTTGGTTGTGCAAACGGTTTTAAGTGCTTTAAGTGTTGTTTTTATTTTTTATATTTTCTCGCCAATATTAGGGGCGAGGTTAAGTTTAATCGTGGCTTTTTTGACTGCCTTAAGCCCTCACTTAATATCGGCAAATGTTTATTTGTTAACAGAAAGCTTGTTTAGTTTTTTAATGCTGGCATGGCTTTTTACATTAGGAAGTATAAGGAACGGGAAAGTATCCCTGGTAGTAATGGTTTTATGCGGCGTGTTGTTAGCCATGAGCTCATTGACGCGCTCATGGCTCCAGTATTTTATAGTTTTCCTTATTCTTTATATTATATTTTCAACAGGAATTGAGGAAAAAAAGAGGGTTGCTTATGGAATACTGGCAGGTTTCTTGTTGATATTTTTAATATGGTTCATTAGAAATATAGTTAGTACTGAAGGTAATGATAGCTCCTTAATGTTGGCAACATTACATCATGGAATGTACCCAGGCATGATGTATGAATTAAACCCAAAGTCTTTTGGCTTTCCCTATCGATTTGACCCCGAGTCTGCATTTATTACGCAGTCAAGGGCTAATTTCTTTAGCGTGTTATGGGCGAGGTTTTTAGAGGAGCCCTGGCGATACTTTAGCTGGTACCTTTGGGGTAAGGCATCAATGGTGATGTCATGGGATATTATTGCTGGATTTGGCGATGTATTCATTTACCCCATAACCAAGACACCTTATCAGAATGAGGGTGTTTTTCGCTGGACACATAATGTAATGCATTATTTACATGCGCCCCTGACCTGCTTAGCAATATTAGGCGCTATAGTTGCTTGGTTTCCGGCTAAGGTGGCTACATTTGAAAGGAGTCAGTGGCAAATAAGGCTAGTCTCGCTTGTATTCATATACTTCATAATGATCCACATGATAGCGGCACCATTTCCTAGGTACTCAATTCCAATAAGGCCAATTGTATACGGTTTATCTATATATTTTATGGCAGAAATTTGGTGTAGAGTAAGGCTGTCGATGTTTGTTAAGGTGAAAGATAATTAATTACCAAGGTCCCATTTTTGTAGGGGGACTTTCGGCATATTGCCCGTGTCAAAATTTATTGCGTCTAAAAGCATTTGGAAGCCAAGAATAATTGGTAGGACTGCAAGCATGACAGTACCTGTTGAAGCTTCTTTCATTAATTGAATAGAGTGTAGCCAATGGATGCCGCCCCAGAGGGAGCCAAATAGAATAAAAATTATTGCTAATAGTAACTCCAGTGATGCACGATTAAAGTCGCGTAGAAAGTAGCTATAAAAGATGCGCTTAAAGAAGGCCTGACAATATAGCTTGGGGAAGCTCTTAATGGTAGTGTTAATATTTAAATTGCTTTCTTCTTCACCGTACTTTGCCTGCATGGGAACATCCATAACGACAGCTCTAATGGTACCTAATCGAAACAGCATGTCACTTTCAAAAAAATAGCCTGCATTTATCTTCTCAAGGGGTAAAATCGATAGGGCATTTTTATGAATGGCGGTAAACCCGTTGGTTGGATCCATAATGTTCCAGTATCCGCTAGTCACTTTATTTACAAAAGATAGTGCCGCATTGCCAAGTTTACGAATGGTGGGCATGGATGTTAATGACTCAAGAGAGAAGAAGCGGTTCCCTTTAGTATAATCCGCTTGTTTGTCGACAATTGGCTGAATTAATTTTGGGATTAGATATGGGTCCATTTGACCGTCGCCATCTAGCTTTACAATGATGTCACAGTCATCAGATAGCGCTCTTTTGTAACCTGAAATAACGGCACCACCAACCCCTTTATTTTTTTTGTGTTGGATGATAGAAATACGGGTATCGGTAATGTTTGTTTTGACAAAAGAGCCAGACGACTCGGGGCAGGCATCATCAATGATATAAATATTATTAATGTTGGAAGGAATTTTCTCAATAATACTTATTATGTGTTGCTTTACTTTGTAGCAAGGGATGACAACACCAATTTTAAAAGTATCCATAGGGCTAATTTACTGCAATGGTTAATCCAATAATAATCACACATCCACCAATCAGGCTAGAAAGAGTGAGTGGTTCATCTAATATAAAAAAAGACAATACTGGAACAATAATAAAGGCAAGGGCCATGAAAGGGTACGCAAATGAAAGAGGCATTTTGCTTAATGCCCACACCCATAAGAAAGTGGCGAGACTGTAAATGAGAAGGGCACTAATTAAGTGCTTATTAAGCGTGAAAGCCAGCAAGGAATCAAATGAAATAACCGAAGGAAAAGAGTCTGCTGCTAACTTAAACAGTAGTTGGCCTATAGACAATAAAGAGACGCAGGTAATTAGCAAAAGGAAGTTGAAAAGATTCATTCTAGTCTCATTATAAGGTATACATACTATCCAATAGATAAGTCTAACAGGCTAATTTTAAATTACATTATGAACTCTTCAATTGCTTCTTGTGCAGAAAGCCAAGCCTCTTCGGTTTTGGCGAGCTGCTCATCAACAATACTTTTTTCACTAATTATTTCGGCTAATTGACTCTTCTTATCTTGATGGTATAAACCGCTATCGGCAAGTTTATCTTCAAGCTGTTGTTGTTTTGCAGATAGTTTATCGAGTTGCTTTTCTGCTTTTCTTAGCGCGTCGCGTAAAGGCTTCAGCTTTTGCCTGCTGTTTGCTTGTTGCTGTTTTTGTTCCTTGCGGGCATTAACGCCATTGGCGACGGTGGGATTAGAGTCGTTTTGTTTGGCCTGATTTTTTACCCACTCGGCATAATCATCTAAGTCGCCATCAAAAGGCGTTATTTTGCCATCAGAGACGAGCAAAAACTGGTCAGTGATGGTACGTAGTAGATGCCGATCATGGGAAACAATAATCATTGCACCACTAAATTCTTGTAATGAGGCGCTTAAAGCGTGGCGCATTTCTATGTCTAAATGGTTAGTAGGCTCATCGAGCAACAATAAATTAGGTTTTTGATAAACGAGAAGCGCGAGGGCTAACCTTGCTTTTTCGCCTCCTGAGAAAGGTGCTATAGCCTCTAATGTCTTGTCGCCATGAAATCCGAAGCCGCCGAGAAAATTTCTTAAATCGCGCTCGGTGGCTTTTTTATTTAACCGTTGTAAGTGTAAGAGAGGTGAGGCACCACCATCTAGTTGCTCTAACTGGTGCTGAGCGAAATAACCAACTTTAAGGCTTTCGGCAGACTCTATTGTGCCACTGGTGGGTTTGTTTTCCTCTGCAAGTAGTTTTATCAATGTCGATTTCCCAGCACCATTCGGGCCCAATAGGGCAAGGCGGTCGCCTGGCTTTATAGACAGTGATACGCTATCTAAAATGACTTTATCGGCATAAGCCAGCGTAGTTTTTTCAACCTTAATCAGCGGGTTCGAAACGCGCTCAGGCTTGAAAAATTCAAAATGAAATGGTGAATCAATATGCGCGGCGGAAATCTGCTCCATACGCTCAAGTGCTTTAATACGGCTTTGCGCCTGCTTGGCTTTAGTCGCTTGCGCTTTAAAGCGATCGACATAGCTCTGCATGTGCGCACGTTCTTTTTGTTGACGCTCGAAATTTGATTGTTGCTGGGCTAAACGTTCGGCTCTAGCGCGTTCGAATTGAGAGTAATTACCGGTGTAGAGCATAGCGCTTTGTTGTTCAATATGCAGAATATTGCCGACAACAGCGTCTAAAAAGTCTCTATCGTGTGAAATAAGTAGCAATGTTCCCGCATAGCTTTGTAGCCAGTCTTGCAGCCAAATAACCGCATCCAAGTCCAAATGGTTTGTCGGTTCATCCAAAAGCAATAGGTCGGACCGACACATTAATGCCTTTGCGAGGTTTAAGCGAACGCGCCAACCACCAGAAAAACTGGAAACAGGGTTGTTTAAATCTGCGGGTTTAAATCCCAACCCACTCATTAAAATGGCTGCCCGCGAGTTTGCGGTGTAACCATGAATGGTTTCTAGTTCAGCATACAGCTCGGCAGCGCGATGGCCGTCGTGTTTTTCTTCTGCATGAGCTATTTTTTTTTGAATATCGCGTAGTTCTTTATCGCCATCAATAACAAACTCAATGGCCGCTTGCTCAGTCACCGATAACTCTTGGGCAACGTGGGCAATAACAAAGCCAGCCTGAATAGAAAAGTCACCACTGTCGGGGTGAAGGGTATCTAAAACCATAGCAAATAAACTGGACTTACCGCACCCGTTGGCACCACTGATGCCGACGCGTTGCCCAGAGTGCACCGTAAAGGAAACGTTCTCGAATAGTAATTTAGTTCCTCGTCGGAGCGATACGTTGGTTAACTTCAACATGATATGGGTGGTACAGATGGGAAAGTTAACATTATACCTAAAGCTCGTGTGTGATAGTTAAACGAGGTGCCAGCCTAACGTTGTTCTAGTATGTTGATAAAGCTGTTGGCTAGGGTCCTATTCGATTAGGTAGTGATGCGTTTGTTTATGCGATAATCACGTTTTTTATTAAACGTGGTATTCATGAGTCGTGCCCAATCCATTTTACAGTCAACCTTTGGTTACGAAGCCTTTCGTGAGCCACAAGGCGAGATTATTAATGAGTTAGAGCACGGGCGAGATGCTTTTGTATTGATGCCTACAGGCGGCGGCAAGTCCTTGTGTTATCAAATTCCGGCCTTATTGCGTGAAGGCACGGCTATTATTGTATCGCCGTTGATTGCGCTGATGCAGGACCAGGTAGAGGCGCTTCAACAACTAGGGATAAAAGCCGCGTATTTAAATTCAACACTAAAGGTGGGCGAGGCTAGGCAGGTTGAACAACAACTGTTAAATAATGAATTAGACTTGTTATACGTTGCGCCAGAAAGGTTGTTGAATGCCGCCATGTTGTCATTGTTAGAGCGGTGTCATATTGCTTTGTTTGCGATTGATGAGGCGCACTGTGTGTCCCAATGGGGGCATGACTTTAGGCCGGAATATCAAAAACTGCGTGTGCTCCATGAGCGATTTCCAACAGTGCCGAGAATAGCATTGACAGCAACTGCTGATCAGCGAACGCGAGATGAAATTATTTCTCAGTTGCAGTTGGAAAAAGCACGCGTTTTCATCAATAGCTTTGACCGTCCCAATATTCACTATGCCATTTCTGAGGGCAATAACCCAAAATTACGGATGTGGCGTTTTATACAGGAAAACCACCCGCAAGATGCGGGCATTGTCTATTGCTTATCGCGTAAAAAAGTAGAAGCTACGGCTGAATGGTTAACCGAACAAGGGCGCGTCGCATTGCCTTATCATGCAGGTTTACCTCAAGAGGTTAGGCAAAAAAATCAACAGCGGTTCTTGAGAGAAGAGAGTGTGATTATTGTGGCAACTATCGCTTTTGGAATGGGTATAGACAAGCCTGATGTGCGCTTTGTGGCGCATTTAAGTTTACCGAAAAGCATTGAGGCATATTACCAAGAAACAGGTCGTGCAGGCCGTGATGGCGAGCCTGCAAACGCATGGATGGCGTATGGCTTGCAAGACGTGTTAACGCTGCGGCAATTTATGCAAAACTCGAAAGCCGATGAAGCGCATAAGCGCGTGGAGCATAACAAATTAGAGTCGATGCTTGGGCTTTGCGAGCTGATAGCTTGTCGGCGGCAAGCATTGTTAGGCTATTTCGATGAGGCATTAGAACATGCGTGTGGTATGTGTGATAACTGTACAACGCCGCCTGAAAAATGGGACGGTTCTGAAGCTGCTCAAAAAATATTATCCAGTATTTATCGAACGGGCCAACGTTTTGGCGTTAATTATATTATTGATGTCTTAATGGGTAAGGCCGATGATCGAATCCAGCAAAATAGCCATGACCAGCTGAGCACCTTTGGCATTGGTAAAGAATTTTCAATGATGGAGTGGCGAACTATTTTTAGGCAGTTGATTGCGTTAGGTTTTATTAACGTAGAGGCAGAAAGCCATGGCTCATTAAAGTTAACAGAAAAATGTAGGCCTGTTTTACGTGGTGAGCAAACGCTGGCGTTGAGAAAGCAGTCTAAAGAAGAACAGTTGGTAACAGAGAAAAAGAAGAAAAGCCCTGTGCGCCCACAAGATGAGCCTCTATGGGATGCTTTACGAGCATTGAGAACACAATTAGCAGAAGACAGTGGTGTGCCGCCCTATGTTATTTTTCATGATGCAACGTTGCAAGAAATGGTTAAGAAGCGCCCATCTGCCATTAGCGATATGCGCTATATATCGGGTGTGGGTGATCAAAAAATTAAACGTTACGGTAAGCTCTTTTTGGCGGAAATAGCCAAATACCCTTTGCTTGAATTACTTAATAATAAATTGAGTGCAACGGTCAATGAGAGTTTAATCTTGTATCAAGACGGCTTGAGCATAGAGCAAATAGCGGTACAACGAGACGCTAAGGAAAACACCATATACGGGCATATGGCTGATGCCATAGAAGCAGGCTTGTTGGATGTTAAAAACGTTTTAAATTTGGAAGAAAGCGAGTATCAAGAAATTGTCATGATGATTGAGTCGTTGGAAGATGAGTCAAAAGGCCGAATTAAACCCATCTACGAAGCGCTAGATGAAGAGTACGACTACGGTGTTATCAAGTGCGTACAGGCATCAATTTAACGTTTATGAATCAAGTTTATCGTCGGCAATCGCGTATTTAGGGTCTTCTATAACATTCACTTCAATAAGCTTTCTTGCTTTGTGCAATAGTTTAATGCACTCGGGGCTGAGATGCCGAAGGTGTAACGTTTTACCTAACTTAAGATAACGTTCAGCTAAGGCATCAATGACTTCAATGCCGGAGTGATCCGACACGCGTGAACGTGCAAAATCGATGATGACTTCTTGGGGGTCATCAATCGGCGTGAAGTGCTCACGAAAGTTATGAATTGAAGCGAAAAATAATGGGCCAGTTGGTTTGTAAATTTTAACGCCATCTTTTTCTTCAATGTCAAAGTGCATGTTTTTCGCGTGTTTCCAAGCAAATACCAGAGTCGACATAATGACACCAACCACTACAGCTATCGCTAGATCAGAGACAACAGTCACCAGAGCAACGGTAATGCCAACCAATGTATCAGATGTAGGAATTCGACCCAATAAGCGGAAGCTTGCCCATTCAAACGTGCCCAGTACCACCATAAACATAACGCCGACTAGGGCCGCTACAGGAATCATCTCAATTAACGATGAACCGATTAAAATAAAAGCTAACAAGAACAAGGCAGCAGAAACCCCTGAGGCACGACCTCGTCCACCAGAGTTGATGTTGATCATGCTCTGGCCAATCATCGCGCAACCACCCATACCACCGAAAAATCCAGTCGCAACATTGGCGACGCCTTGACCAATACATTCTTTATTTCCACGCCCACGTGTTTCGGTTATTTCGTCAATAAGGGTGAGAGTTAGTAGCGATTCAATCAAGCCAATGGCGGCAAGAATAAGTGCATAAGGAAAAATGATTTTCAGTGTATCAAGGTTTAACGGCACGCTCGGGAAATGGAATTGAGGTAAGCCGCCCGCAATAGTCGCCATAGGGTCGCCAGTCATGTCGACGAGAACGTCTTGAACGGTACGCAAGTCTATGTCTAAGCCAATAGAAATGGCGACTATCGTTACTATCGCTACTAATGATGATGGGACCGCTTTAGTTAGTTTGGGCAAAAAATAAATAATGGCCATGGTGAGTGCCACCATGCCTAACATCAATGACATCTGTTCGCCTTTTAACCAGGCAAGTTCGCCAGTGGTTGGGTCTAAAAACTGGAATTGTTGCAGCTGAGCCATAAAAATAACAATGGCTAGGCCGTTTACAAAACCTAGCATTACAGGGTGAGGGACTAGCCGAATGAATTTTCCTAAACGAAACACGCCGGCCAATACTTGTAAAACCCCCATCAATACGACTGTTGCAAATAAGTATTCAATGCCGTGGCTAGCCACCAAGCTGACCATAACGACTGCGAGCGCTCCGGTTGCTCCAGAAATCATACCCGGACGACCACCAATAACCGCGGTAATTAAGCCAACCATAAAAGCGGCGTATAGGCCAACTAGAGGTTCAACGCCGGCAACAAAAGCGAAGGCAACGGCTTCAGGGACTAGTGCGAGTGCAACGGTAAGGCCAGAAAGCAGGTCGCTTTTTAGGCTCTGAGAGCGAGAAAGAATAAGTTGAAACATGGTTTTGGTGTCAAATTAATTGGGGGCTTAAGGCGCAGGCGCTTAAGTTGTGTGCTTCAGTATAGCAGAGAATGTGCATTTGCAGCATTCATAAAAGGTTCACTTAGCTGTTACAAAAGGTTCATAAACAAAGATTAATCTACCGAAAAGCTTAGTAGCAATATGATATTAATTAGGAGATAGCATGATGAAGACGATTGAAGAGTTGTTGAGCCCGATTGAAAAGTTAACTGAGTTAAACCGTGTGCAAATCAAGAAATCGATGGATGCACAACAAGCCAGCGCTAAAAAATATGTGTCATTAGCCGAAGAGCGTTTTGAAGCGGCAAAAGGTATCAGAGATGTCGTGAGTTTTAATGCATTTATTATGGATCAAGTAGAATTTTCGCGAAGCAGCATGGAAAAAATGTTACTCGATAGCAAAGCATTTTTAACAGAAGCAAAGGTTTATAACGAAGAGATGGTGAAGCTGATCCAAGAAGGGAATGCCGTTTTTAAAAACAAAATAAATGAAATAAAAGCGATCAAGCAAAAGCCCTCAAAATAGATATAGAGACCACTCTTTTGAACAGAGGCCTCTATAAGGTTTAACCAATCACAACGGTACATTAGGCAGAATGCTAGATATAGAGCAAACATTAGAGCAAAAATTCCCAAGTTTTGAGCAACGTGGTTCATGGCTTAAAAAACCAACCGTTGGTTTTTTAAAAAGGTTGATGCATGAAAAAGAAGTTAATCAATTTTTAGAAGAGCATCAGGATGACGAAGGGTTTGACTTTATAGACCAAGTATTTGCATTTTTTAATTTTAGTTACTCAGCGTCACATAGAGACCGCGGTAATATCCCTGCTAGTGGCCGCGTTATTATTGTTGCTAATCACCCATTGGGTGCATTGGACGGCTTATCGCTATTAAAGCTTGTTGGTGAAGTGCGCCGTGATGTAAAAATAGTGGTTAACGATATGTTAATGGAGTTTAAGGGGCTTGATAGCCTCTTATTACCCGTTGATAATTTAAAAAAATCAACGCAAAAGAGTAGTATTTCGCGGATTTTGCAGAGTTTAAATAATGAAGAAGCGGTCATTATTTTTCCTGCTGGCGAAGTGTCAAGAATAAGACCGAACGGAGTACGGGACGGCAAATGGTCTAGTGGGTTTTTAAGTTTTGCAAAGAAAACGCAAGCACCTATATTGCCAATTTATGTCAAAGCGCGAAACTCATCTCTTTTTTACAGTAGTTCAATGCTGTATAAGCCATTATCGAGCATGTTATTGGCGCATGAGATTTTTAATAAAAATTCCAAAACGATAACATTCAAGGTGGGCGCTCCCATTCCATATCGTTTTTTAGAGAGGCTGCCGTTAGAGCGTAAAGAAATTGCACGATTGATTCGACGCCATGCTTATTTATTAGGCAAAGGAAAAAAAGGCCTGTTGGAAACAGAGCAAACTATTATTCACCCACGTGATCGAAAGGCTATAAAAACAGAATTAAAAGAAGGGGAGCTGCTGGGCGAAACGGCGGATGAAAAGAAAATATACCTGTTTGATTACAGGTCAGATTCTGCGGTAATGAATGAAATTGGGCGTTTAAGGGAAATGACCTTTCGGCGTGTGGGTGAGGGGACAGGTAAAAGTCGAGACCTTGACCGTTACGATAAGCATTATCGGCATATTGTATTGTGGGATGAGCAAGAGCTTGAAATTGTTGGTTCCTACCGGCTCGCCGAAGTGAAGCGTTTGATGGATTCGGACAAGGGTCGCGGTATTTATAGCCAAGAACTTTTTGACTATAACACGGAGCGGGTAGCCCCCTATTTTGAGCACGGAATAGAGCTTGGCCGTAGTTTTGTCAGCCCTAAATATTGGGGTAAGCGTAGCCTAGATCACCTCTGGTACGGCATTGGAGCATATCTTAGGAAGTACCCCACAACACGATACCTATTTGGCCCCGTTAGTTTAAGTGATGCTTATCCTGAATTAGCTAAAGCGCTGATTGTGACGTTTTATCAGCATTATTTCCCCGATGCTGACTGTTTAGCCACCTCACGAACGCCGTATATTATGAACCCAGAAATAAAGCAGCAAGTGGCGGATGTACTGACAGGCGATAACCAAAGTGAAGACTTTAGAGTAATGAAAGAGCACTTGGCACACATGAATGTAACCGTACCAACCTTATATAAACAATACGCAGATTTATGTGATGAGGGTGGAGTTCGCTATATTGATTTTAATGTAGATGCGAATTTTGGGCATTGTATAGACGGGCTTATCATGACGGATATGGATAAGCTAAAAGCCAAAAAACGTTTACGTTATATCGGCGGTTAATAAGTATTAACCGCTGTAGATGGGTAAACAGGTGTTTTTAATTAGTTAACTTTTCGTGCTTTGGCTGGGCGGCCTTTAACTTTCCCGTTAGCAAGGTAGTTAAGTGCTTGCCGAACAGCGTCATGTTCGATGGCAACGTAGCTAGATCGGTCGAATATATCAATTTTTCCAATTTGAGCGCCGTCCAATCCTGCATCGCCGGTTAAGGCACCTAATAAATCACCAGGGCGAATTTTATCTTTTCTTCCCCCGTCAATTTGAATAGTCACCATTGGTGGGTAAAGCTTGTAAGTTGAATCACGGTCCAGCGACAAAGGGCTGTCAATCAGGCAAGGTTTGTTCTGGTATTCTTCAATCGCTTTGACACGAACCTGTTCATGTTCTGCAAATAAGCTCATCGCTAGTCCCGTTTCGCCCGCACGGCCGGTACGACCAATACGGTGCACGTAAATCTCAGGGTCGCGTGGTAGCTCGTAATTGATGACCATGGCAATGGATTTTATATCGAGTCCACGTGCAGCCACATCGGTGGCAACTAGTACGGAGCAGCTATTATTAGCAAAACGAACCAGTACCTGATCACGTTCGCGTTGATCGAGGTCGCCATGTATTGCTAATGATTCGATGTTGTGCTCGCGTAAAAACTCGGCCATATCGCCGCACTGCGCTTTGGTGTGGCAGAAGACAATCGCCGTTTTAGGCTGATAATGCTCAAATAATGCCAACAGAGAGTTGTTGCGTTCATGCTTTTTAACTTGGTAAAACAACTGTTCAATCACGTTTTGTTCGTGATCAGACTCAACGCTGATATTGATCGGGTCGGATTGAATAGAGCGACAGATTTTCTTAACTTCGTCGGGGTAGGTGGCAGAAAAAAGTAGCGTTTGACGCGATGTTGGCGTTTGTTTAATGATGTCAGTCATCACATCGGCAAAGCCCATGTCTAGCATTCGGTCAGCTTCATCTAATACCAGTGTTTTAAGTTGGTCTAGTTTAAGGGTTCGTTTTTTAAGGTGATCTTGAATACGCCCAGGCGTACCTACAACGATATGCGCACCATGCTCTAACGATCCAACTTGTGGGCCAAAGGGTTTGCCGCCACACAATAAAACCAGCTTAATATTGGGTACGCTGCGAGCCAGTTTGCGAAGCTCTTTGCCGACTTGGTCCGCTAATTCCCTTGTAGGGCATAGTATTAATGCCTGAACACCAAAGAAACGTGGGTTTATTTTTTCCAATAAACCAACTCCAAAAGCAACGGTTTTTCCGCTACCGGTTTTGGCTTTGGCAATAACGTCCTTGCCTTTTAATATCTGAGGCAGGCTTTGTGCTTGTATAGGTGTCATCTGCTGATAGCCTAGGCTGGCTAAGTTTTTAAGCTGGGCAGGGGCAAGGGCTAAAGTGGAAAAGTCTTTATTTGGCATAGGTTTTTATTTTTCAGTTAAAGCAGTGCCTGAAAAACTGACGCCACCCCAACCATGTTGCATAAAGTTACGAATATTTTGGTGGTCATCCGCGTCAGGTGTATTGAGAACATCTTGGTAGTAGTGCCCAAAACACGCAAGGGTTTGCTCTTGAGTAAACTCATTGAGTTTTGCAAAAGCAAATAATTTACAGGTGATGTCATTGGTGCCGGCTTTATTAGATACGTCACCATTTTTAAAATCTACAGGGTGGTAATCATATAAAGCGTCAATAAGTTCAATGACGGTTTCAACATTAATAGAAGGGTTGTTTTTGATTGCTTCAATACGGTTCATTTGTATCTCCTTTTGTTAAGCACGTGACATAAATTTACCAGTGCTGGTGTTAATTTTAATCACTTCTTCATTATCGATATATTCCGGTACTTGAACTTCCAGCCCGGTGGTTAGCGTGGCAGGCTTTGTTCGCGCAGAGGCAGATGCACCCTTTAAACCAGGCGCAGTATCTACTATTTTCAAGCTGATGGTGGCAGGTAGCTCTATGGCGACTAATGCTTCTTCTAGCAAGATACCCACAAGGCTATCGAGCCCCTCGCTTAGGTATTTTATTTGTTCTTCAATATCTTCCGCATCCACCGTATATTGATCGTAAGTGTCGAGATTCATGAAGGTGTAACTGTCGCCGTCTTGATATGAAAATTGAAGGTTAGCTTTTTCACAATCGAGATCTTTTAAAAAGTCATCGCCTTTTAATGTTTCGTCGCGCTTTTGCTTGGTTTTTAAATGATTGAAACGGACTTTGTATAACGTTGACGCTCCACGAGATGATGGGTTGCGTACGTCTATACTTTTAACCGCATAGGGCTCGTCGTTTACTTCGACAACCATTCCGCATTTTAAATCGCTGGCTTTAGGCATGTGTGTTCCATGTGTTTGATTGGGCGTAATTATACGCCAACATGAAAAGCGCAATGAAAAACTCTTATGTTTGATTTTCTCGATACTAGCGCGTGGTAAAAGGCCTTAAATAGACAGGAAACCGATAGTTCCCTTTTTTCGTTAAGCCATAATATTTAAATGTTATTTCACTGCCCACACTGGGTGGAAAAGTTCTGTCTTTATTTGAAAACCCGGAACCAATTTTTAATTGTTTGCCTTGCGAAGTAAGGCAGAGCAATGACCCCATTTTGTCTTGATATTGTCCTTTGCCAGGAAGGATCTTTATGACAGTGCATTCGGTGTCGGAGTGCTGCTTTAATTTCAGTGCTGAAGATAAACGGCCTGTTTGATAGGGTTGGTTTGGATCTCTAACAACAACGCCCTCACCTTGGTTAGCCGTGATTGAGCGTAAAAAGTCCTGTAATTGTTTTTTATTTTTAACGGTTGTTTGCTTGATGATTTGAATGGTCGGCGTTGGGTTGTTCTGTAAATAGTTTTGTAAAACGCGGAGTCTCTTATGTAAGTTACCTGCCTGATTGGGTACGTCAAATATTTGGTGGGTGATGTGTTTCCAACGTTCGCCAGCATGTTGACTGTTAGCAATTGAGCTTATGTTTTCAAAGTCGGCTCGCGTAGTCCATAACTCACCATCTATTGGAAAAGGAGGGTAACCCTGAGTAAACCATGCTGGTGGGTTCAACACCTTGCCGCCTCGACTAATGAGCTTTTCTCCATCCCAATAGCCACGGACGCCATCCAGCTTCTCACTCATAACCCAGCCGGTAACCGAGATATCTTGATGATATGTTTTTAGCAAAAACAAATCGGGCTTGGCTGCGAAAGCAGGCAACGATATAAGGCTGAGGAGTATAAAAAAATTCCATTTTTTCATGTTCTATTGCTTCCTAGCAGTTGATGATGTTTTATGTTTAGCGTTGGGCCAGTAACCTATCTAATTGATTGGCAAACGTTTGGCGATCAGCATTATTTAAAGGGGGTGGGCCGCCACCTATTTCTAACCCGCTGGAACGCATGGTTTCCATAAAGTCGCGCATATTAAGTCGGTCTTTAATATTCTCTTTTGTGTATAGCTCGCCGCGTGGGTTTAAGGCAATGCCGCCTTTTTCTATCACATCGGCAGCTAAAGGAATATCACCGGTAATCACTAAGTCGCCAGCTTGCATACGCTTAACAATTTCATTATCGGCCTCGTCAAACCCTTGAGTAACCCGTAAGAAGGAAATATAGGCTGAAGGGGGTATGCGAATGACTTGATTGGCGACCAAGGTTGTTTGGGTTTTTGTGCGCTCAGCGGCCCGAAATAAAATGTCTTTAATGACGACGGGGCAGGCGTCTGCGTCGACCCAAATGGTGTTAAGTATCATCTTTTCTTAGTGTTCTTGAGCAGCGGAGGCAGAATTTGGTAAACGAATTCGTTCAACCATGTTCTGTACACTCTGCGGAGGAGGTGGTGTTAAGCTTGAAACAATAAAGGCGACTAAAAAGTTTAAGCACATACCGATGGCGCCAATGCCTTCAGGCGAAATACCAAATAGCCAGTTTTCGGTGCTATTAACGGCCATTGGTTCTATGAAAATGCCTTTAAAGTAAATGATGTAGCTCATCGTGAAGATGAGGCCAGTAAGCATGCCGCTGATGGCACCGTATTTATTCATGCGTTTGCTGAAAATGCCCATAATAAGAACCGGAAATAAGGACGATGCCGCTAAGCCAAAGGCAAACGCAACGACCTGAGCGACAAAGGCGGGGGGGTGCAAGCCTAAATAACCCGCAATGAGGATGGCAAAAGCAGAGGTAATTCGACTAGCACGTAGTTCGTTTTTATCACTAATGTTGTGCATGAAGGTGCTTTTTAATAAATCGTGTGAAATGCTGGCGGAAATAACTAACAGTAAACCTGCCGCTGTTGATAAAGCCGCAGCAACACCACCTGCTGCAATCAACGCAATAACCCAGTTAGGTAATTGCGCTATTTCAGGATTAGCCAATACCATAATGTCTCGATCAATATAAATTTCATTAGCGAAAGGCGCGCCATTAACGATGCCCCCATTGGATGGGTTAGTGACAACCCGTTCGCCTAGTTCGCCACGCAATTCACCATCAAATACAGGCTTTCCTTTGCCTGCAAAGGCGTTACCTGCAGCATATTGCAATTTGCCATCGCCGTTATGATCAAACCAGCCCAGTAAGCCTGATTTTTCCCACGTTTTAAACCAACTGGGCATCTCGGTATATAAGGTGCCGGCTTTATCAGGCCCATTGATGCTATTGATGATGTTTAAGCGGCTTAGTGAGCCAACAACAGGTGCAGTGGTGTATAACAAGGCGATAAAAATCAATGCCCACCCAGCAGATTTTCTAGCATCCGATACTTTAGGTACGGTAAAAAAACGAACAATGACATGCGGTAAGCCAGCGGTTCCAACCATTAAGGCCAATGTTATTGCCATAACGTCAACCATCGATTTATCGTTGAATGGTTCGGTATAAGAGTTAAAGCCCAAATCTATCAGTGTTTTATCTAGAGCGTTTAACAAATAACCAGAACCGTCTGACATTTGGCTGCCGAAGGCGAGTTGAGGAACGGGATTGCCAGTGAATTGTATGGCCATAAAAATAGCCGGAACAGAATAAGCAAACATCAGCACAATGTACTGTGCAACCTGAGTGTAAGTGATGCCTTTCATACCGCCGATAACGGAATAAATAAATACAATACCCATGCCGAGGTAAAGGCCTTGATCAATAGGTAGTTCTAAAAAGCGAGAAAAGACAATGCCAACCCCCCGCATTTGTCCTGCCACATAGGTGAATGAAATAAAAATTAAGCACACAACGGCAATAACACGAGCAGCACGTGAGTAATAACGGTCGCTAATAAACTCAGGCACGGTAAATTTACCGAATTTACGTAAATAAGGCGCTAGCAGCATGGCAAGTAGTACATAACCGCCCGTCCAACCCATTAAGTACATGCCGGCCTCGTAACCTAAGTAGGAGATTAAACCCGCGAGTGAAATAAACGAAGCCGCAGACATCCAATCCGCACCCGTTGCCATGCCATTAACAATAGGGTGTACGCCTTTGCCCGCGATATAAAAGTCGCCGGTTGTTTTTGCCTTGGCCCAAATCGCTATACCGATATACAGCGCAAATGTCGCCCCAACAACTAAATAAGTGAGTGTTTGTAATTCCATATCAATCATCTACGCCGTATTTAGCATCCAACGCGCTCATTTTTTTAATGTAATAAAAAATTAAAAAAACAAAAGAAATAATGGAACCTTGCTGAGAAAACCAAAAACCCAGTTTAAATCCAGCAAACTCAATCGAGTTCAACGGTTCAACGAGCATAATTCCAAATACGAACGAAACAAGAAACCAGATAAATAAAAGCTTCAGAATAAGGCGAATATTATCCGCCCAGTAGTGGTCAGTATTGGCCGACATAAATGACTCCCCCAAGAGTGTTAGGGTCACGTTCTAAGCGTGACTGATAGGCCCATATTATTGTGGATAAAAGGGGGGGATGCAATCTAACAGCGAAAATGACTAGGTTAGCTCAGGCGTTGAGGCCAGTTTAATAGTGATTTGAAGCGATACGCAATTTATTAATAGGTGCTAAAGAGTGTCTCTTAGCGGCAAGACATCTTATATAGGCGACTGGCTTGGGTGCTTCGTATTCATCTACCGAAGCCAGTCGCTCATAAAACCCATTAATGCGCTTATAAACCGAGTGGTTAACGAGGCATTAGTTGCTTATTTGTTAGCAAAAACTTAAATAATAACGCAGTAACCGCAATGCTCCAGACAATAACAGCGCCACTTGGAAGGTCAAAGAGCGAGGATAAAATTAACCCAAGTCCATAGCCCAGTGCACCAATAAAGAAGCCGACCAATAAAGGTCTGCTATGGTCAACACTGCCAAGCGCTGGGATAATCAGGCTGGCAAAAACCAGATAAACCCCTACTAATTGAACTGAACTGGTAACAGCTAAGGCAAACAAACAATAAAACCCAATATGGCCCAATTTCTGTCGAAAGTTAAACCATATTAATAAAATAAAGGCCGCTACTAAGGCAACTGGCAAGAGTTGAAACCAAGTTACCCACAATATTTGACCCACTAATAAATCTTTAAGTGAATCTCCACCATGCGGATTATTCGCCAGCAATAAAAGACTGGCAGTCGCTGCCAATATGAAGGTTATACCAATCAAGGCTTCCTGATGTTTCCCCCAATTTTTTTCCATCCAGCTTAACCCTAACGCGCCGAGCAAGGCAGCACTTAAGGCGGCCAATTGCACTTCCCAGCCATGCGCCTCCCAGCCCAATTGATAGGCTAAAATAACACCTAAACCTGCAATTTGGGCAATCGCCAAATCAATAAAAATAATACCGCGCTTAAGCACCTCCTGCCCTAATGGTACATGGGTTAGCAGAACCAAAAGGCCAGCAATAAAAGCAGGGCCAAGAATGGATAATTCCAAGCCATCAATACTCATTAGTTAACACTCAACAATTGGTGGATTACTTTGTCAAACCAAATGATGAGCGACTCACCCTCGGATGGGCTAAGGGCTAAGGCAACGATTGGAATCGCTGTTTTTTTAGATAACCAAACGACTGACTTATCACTTTGATAACTGGCATGAAGCAACATGTCGGCGGGATGTTGTTGTATTTTTCCAAGTACGCTGCTCAAGTGGGTACTACTGGCAGGAATGCCTGGTTTTGGTTCCAGCGTTGCCACTTGATGTAAACCTAACCATGACTCCAGATACACCCAGCTATTATGACTAACAACAACACGCTTGCCGCGTAATGACTGACTGCGATGTTTCCAATTTTCTATAGACTGCTGCCAGTGTTGATTAAAGGTCTGTAGGTTCGTCTGATAATGTAATTCATTCGCAGAATCAACTTTTGCCAACCTATCCGCGAGTGCAGTCGCAATCAATGCAATACGGGAGGGATCAAGATGAAAGTGAGGGTTCCCCGCTGCATGAATGTCTCCTAAACTGCGATCAAGCACGGTTGGTTTTTCGAGCAAGCTTATATAATCTGCCGCCATAAAATACCCCGTTTGACCCGGCTGAACACGAGCATTGCCTGATTTACGCAATAATAAAGGTAGCCAAGCAACTTCAAGATCAGCGCCCGTGCAAACCAACAGGTCGGCGCGGCGCATCTTAGCAATCAGGCTTGGGCGTGCTTGTATATGATGCGGGTCTTGCATAGCGGTGGTGGCACTCGTGACTTTTACAGCATCGCCACCCAAGGCGCGAGCAAGTGCAGCCCATTCTGGCTCACAGGCGAATACATTAATTTGGGCATAGCTAGGCTGCACATAAAACGGCATGGTTAAGGCCATTATTAAAACAATTTTTTTTACCCATTGATAAAACATAATTTTCTCCAAAAAAAGTTTTTGCACGAGCTACGAATAACTCGTGCAAAAAATCACTAATATTGATGGGCGCCGTGACTACCTAAGCTCATGGTATATTGCAAAAACAATTGATCATCCGCCTGCTCATAGGATTCATCGCGGTTGTACTGCAGGCGTATCCGTGAAAACTCACTCGGCAACCATTCGAGCATAGCGCTGAATCGCTTGGGTTTAAGACCTTCATTATCTAGCCCTGCTTCAGCCAATACATCAGCATCAGAACCGCTGTTATCGCTGTCTAGTTCGTCGTAACGTAAACCGACTCGCCACTGTGGTTTAAACTGATAAACGGTTTGTGCATACCAACCTTGTTGATCACCGTCATAGCTACTTGCTTCAAGAGGTGGGCCACTGTTTAACATAGTAATTCCGCCATCTTCTTGGCGGTCAAAGTATTCAAACTGAAACTTAAAGTTTTGATTGCTAGGGTTGCCGTTAGGGGCCCATTTATAAACTAAATCCAGTGCGTTAATCTCACTGCTGCCATCAAAGGACGGTGTTTCTTCTGTGCCAACATTACCATGAGAATGCCCACCGCTGGTGCGGCCTTCAATATCATTCGCTTGCCAATGACTTAAACCCAGCTGCCAACTATGTTCAATGCCTATATCGCCACCGATATTAGCAAACACGGTTGAGGCGCCAATACCGTTGTCTTCGCCACCACCAGGAAAACTGCTACCACTCATGATCTCGGCGCCAAACTGTAAAAACATTTCGGTGGGAGCAATATAAGATATTTGCACGCCATCATTTTTAAGTTGATCGCCAAATAAACCTCGGTAAATTAACGGTGCGTCGGCAAAATCCCATGTATGAGTATGTTGCTCGTTTAGATAACCGATGGCAGAAAAGAATCGCCCTGCTTTGAGGGTTAAACCATTTCCTAAGCCTAAGGTTTGGATAAAGGCTTCTTCAAGATCTACCTCGGTTGATCCGCCGTCATTATGTAAGCCGATGGTGGCCTTGCCATAAAATTTGTCATCAATGTTGGCACTAAAAGCCAGCTCACTTTCACCTAATGAGAAACCTTGACTGCCTAATCCTGATTCGCCTCCCAAGGAAAAACCTGGTAACTCATAGTCGTCAGGATCATTATCAAAGTTTGCATATCGGCCATTCAAAATAACGCTGACTGCGGGGTTAAAGCTGTTTGAAGTGATCGTTGACGTACGGGCTGATTTAACTTCAAGGGTTTGTGTGTTGACCTTCGTTTCGGCTTTTAATAAACGAGTTTCCAGTGCCGCAATACGTTGTTCATAGTCTTTTTTAAGTGCGTCTACTTGTTGTTGCAATGTCTGCATGTCAGAGTCGGCAAAGCCAGACTCTGAGAACAGTAGGGCGGCTGCTACTACAGCCATAGGGAATGCTTTACGCATCATTAATTCTCCGGTAAATAAAAACATTCATCGCGATCATCAATTGATGGCGATGGTTTAACAAAAAAATGGTTTTACAGAAGAGTAGGAGGCGAGCGAGAGCGGTAAGCGGTTTTTAGAAAGAATAATGGAAGTGTGGAAACCCTACCAACAAGCAGATTAGAACTAGGTAGAGTAGGTGCTTGTAAGCTAAGGGGGATCAGCCCATTACCGGATTTTTCGCAGTGTAGAGACAACTGGCATGATTGATCCGGTGTATGAAAAGGATGTTCTACAGAATGAGCTAGCACACCCATTTGCCCCATAAGCATGAAGATGCTTATAAGTAATATGGATATCTGAATGTGCTGTCGGTTTGTCATTTATCAAGCATTTCTTGAAATGGTGTATCTAATGGCAGTTGGCATCATGTAGACTCCAACGCCGCAGAACGTAAATCTTGTCCAGTATATAGAGACAGTAAATTGCCTGCTAGTGCTATTTGTTAAATCACTTTTCATCGTAGTACTGGGTCGGCATCTTCAGTTTTTTGCTAATGTTGCGACTCGAAGTTCCAGCCTAGCGGAAGTTATGACCCGAAAAGAGGAGCGCATTAACAACCAAACTAGAGCCATAGAAACTAAAATATCTGGCCAACCTGATTCAGTCAGCCACACCGCTCCTGCTGCGACAAACACTGAAATATTTGTCACAATATCATTCCGTGAGCACTCCCATACTGAACTCATATTGACATCTTCATTCCTATGGCGCCAAAGTAAATAAAGACAAGTAGAATTAGCGATTAGGCCAAGCAAACTAAAGATTCCCATTATTTCAAACACAGGAACGGTTGGTACCACAATGTGATAGATAATTTGAACAAGCACAGCAATAGCCGCAAACAAAATTAAAACACCTTTGAATAATGCTACTTTAGCTTTCGTAGCATTTCCTCTAGTGACAGCATATATACTGAGTGCGTATGTTAAAGCATCTCCAAGATTGTCCAGACTGTCCGCGAATAGTGCTGTTGAATCCCCATATATAGCGGCAACAACTATAATTAGAAACATGGCCGTATTTATACCGAGCACATACAGTAGAGTTCCTCGTTGCTTTTCTCTAAGTGCCTCTACGGCACAACTATCTCCACAGCATCCACTCATGATATTTTATTATCTTGTAATATAGTGTTTATATAAGACGCGCACGTTTCTTTGCGTGTCATGCCCAACCCGTTTGTTACGTGATGATGGCGCATAAAGCTGGGTAACATGTAACTCTTTGCGGTGTTGCTCTGCCTGCAAAGGTCAGTAGATGATTTTTTAAATATCAGCTCCAAACGTAACACCATCTCCGGACGATTTTTGATAGCCGTTGTTAACGGCAGGCTGGCTGATGAAATTCGATGACATTGCGGTCAGGGTCTCTTATAAAAAAGAATTTTGCACCTTCAAACTCCACTTCACCAGTAATTTTAATGCCAAGCCCTTTAACAAACTCCAACGCTGACGCGGCGTTATTTACTTCTAATGCGACATGAGTATAACCTGTATGTTTTCGTGAGGTATCCATAAGGATGTTTTCTGTACAGTTGGGATCAGCATTGAGAATAAAATTTATATTAACGCCTGACGCATGCTCCATAATCGCTACAGGCTCTGGACCAATTGGCCCAGCCAGAAATATAAACCCTAGCTTTTCGTAAAATTCTCTAGAGATATTTAGGTTTTTAACTCTTAAGCCAATGTGATTAATTCTGGTAATTTCTTTCATGAGTTTCCCTCTACTTGTTTGGACAGTGAACGGTTGAAATAACGCGACGCGCTTTTTGCAGCCGCCGTTAATTGACTTGTTAGGGCTTTATTACTATTATGTACGGGATTAGGGTACATTTTATGGATGGCTGAAATGGATAGTATTAGTGTAAATAAATTTAGAGATAACTTAAAAAGTTTTGTAGAACAGGTTGTTACTGAACATTTGCCGCTTAAGGTTACGCGCAGAAGTGGTGATGACTTTGTCGTATTAAGTGCAGATGATTGGGAACGTGAACAAGAAACACTATATGTTTTGCAAAATAATGACTTAATGAAGCAAATTGCTGCCTCAGCCGCTACGAATGCTAAAAAAAAGGGATATAAGCCTACTGCCGGAGAGCTAGATGAGATCACTGGTATTTGAAGGTAACACTTGGGCTGCATATGAGGAACTTAGATTAAGGGACAAAAAGCTACACAAGATGCTTTGTCGTTTATTGAAAGAAATGCTTCGCGAAGACCCAAAAATGGGTATCGGTAAACCTGAAGCATTAAAGCATAAGCTCTCTGGTTTGTGGTCTCGTCGTATTAGCCAAAAAGATCGAGTCATTTATAAGTACGATAAAGACTACATTTATATTTTTGCTATTGGCGGACATTACGATCAATTTTAAGGTGTATCTGGCACTACTTTTTAAGTCCAAAGAATCACGACGAGCAACTAAGATGGGATAACCCACCCACCTCAAAGAACTCAGGCGGTTTTAACCTATAGTATTTATCTTCCACGTCCTTCGATTGCTCTGCATAGGGCTGTGTCATCACGTTCTGCAGTTCTCGAATTAGAGAGTAATTTCCTGCAGTGGCTTGCTGATAAGCGGGCATAACAAACCACTCTCGCAAAATATATTTTGGGTTGACGAGTTTCATCTGCCTAGAGATTTCTTCACTGGATCGGGGTGAAGGAGCATTGGCGTCACAGGAAATGCTGAGGAGCGTTTTCCACTTTGCTAGCCACTCTGCCCAGCGCTTATCTATCTCTTCGGCGTCTGTATCATGCGCCGAGTTATTGTAGAAACTTTTCTTAAGTGGGCCAATGTCGTCGGGTACCGACGAAAGCTCGCGGAAGAAAATAGTGTAATCGACTGGCGTTTGCATCATAAGTGTTCCTAGCTCGCTGAACAGTTTGTTGCAAAGTGCCTTGTCAGACGCCGTGTTCAAAGTGCTAAGACCCAGCTTGGCAGTCCACATCTTTTCCATTTTCGTGTGCATTACTGTCGAAAATCCACTTTGAATCTCATCGAGCTCTAGCAAACAGTCCTGATGCGATGCCAGCAACGGCCGTAACGCTGAACAAAACATATTGAAGTTACTTTGCGCCGCGCTGGGTTGATTCATGAACGAGAAGTGGTGACCACCCCCCGTCCAAGGCTGATAACGCGGGTTAAACACATCACAAAAGCCGAAGGGACCATAATCAAGTGTAAAGCCACCCACTGCGCAGTTGTCGCTGTTGAAGTTACCCTGACAGAAGCCGACGCGGATCCAGTTCGCCACCAGTGACGTAAGGCGGCTACGAAACTCGCGCGCCAGCAACAGCACTTTTTCTGGGGTGCTGAGTTGCTTATCGACAACGTCAGCGTACTCACGATCAATCAAGTGCAGCACAATCTTTTCGAGTTCTTCCATTGCTTTCGGGTGTTCGTTTTTACGGGTACGGCGAGCGAAAAGTTCGAGTTGGCCGACGCGGATAAACGACGGTGCGACACGTGTCGAGATGGCGACGGCCTCAGAAATAAGCATGTCGGGGTTCTCCGAATGCGAGCCTTCCGAGTACCACGGCCGGTTTACCTTCTCCGTTTTTGAAACGTACAAACTCAAAGACCGTGATGTGGGTACGCCCAGTGCGTGCATGTGCTCCTGAGCCAAAAACTCACGGATACTCGACCGTAAAACAGCGCGACCGTCCGCGCCGCGGCAATAGGGCGTGCGGCCACCACCTTTGAGCTGCATCTCCCAGCGCCGATCATTGATGACAGCCTCAAGTACAGAAACCGCACGACCGTCTCCATATCCATTGCCGGTTTGGAATGGGCACTGCTGGATGTATTCAGTGCCGTAGATGGAAAGTGCGTAGCCAGTCGCCCAACCGATCTTGCGCATCGGCTCTGGAACCTGAGAAATATCGCCGGAGAACATGCGGGCGAAATCGGAGGACTCTGCCATGCTGTCTGCGAAGCCAAGCTCGGAAAAAAAGTTTTTGCTGTGCGCTACATACTCTGGGTCTTTGATAGGAGTCGGGTTGACGGGGACATAATGCCCCGTGAAGACTTGTCGCGGCGCGTGGTCGACACCGTTTTCTCTCGCGTTAGGATCACAGTTGAGCGTGTCCATGAGGGAATAGTTTGCCAACTTCGCCAGATCGTCGAGTGTCGATATAGTTGAGGATGTTTTCTGGGGCAGTCGGTTTGTCATCGTTGTTTATACCTGGGCTTGTAAAGATAAATTTTAATGCTTTGTGTCTAACCCCGTTGATCCCTGATTATTGTTATATTTTTTTAATTTACAGGTGTATCTGTTAAATTTAATAATCGCTCATTTCGCCAAACTCTAATGATATTAATAGTTTTTTCTTCTTTTAAATAAACAATACGAAAAGGAGGGTGGATTAATTCTCGAATATTTTTTTCGTTGAACTCCGGCACCTTGCGCTCAATTTCTGGGTTGGTTGGCAGTGTTTCGATATGACGAATAATTTCGACAACAAACTCAATCTCTATTTGAGGCATACCTTCTTCAAGGTGAAATTCTTTTATTGCTTCTAAATCGTTAAATGCGGAATCAGATATTAATATTTTCAAGTATTGATACCAAGTTGTTTCTTAGCATCAGCAAGGTTTTGTACGTTACCTTCTTTTACCTCTAATAAACCTTGAGCAATGGCTTTTACAAAAGCGCGCTCTTCTTCATGGTTTTCAAATTCTTCTAAGCCCTGCATAACGGCTATACCACGGCCTCTACTAGTAAGCAATATGGGGCGATGAGAGTCCTTTGCTTGGTTTGCAATTTTACCTGGGTTTATTTTAAGGACAGACAAAGGAATAATATCTTGGGAAAATCGTGTTTTCATTGGGTGCTCCATAAAGGTGCTGTTAATAGGTTTAACTATAGCACCTATAAGCTATAGTTAAATGAATAATATAATCATAATAAAAATGCTAACGCCTTAGCTAACCGGCGCGATGCTTTTTCGCGTCGGAGTTTAGTGCCTTGTTAGCCATGATGTCGTGTAGCCCTCCAGAAACATATTTGTGAAGTACGCTAGAGACTAAAGTTTGGTAGGGAATGCCTTCTTCAAGCGCACGCCTTTGCAATGACTCCAGATCGCGACTTGAAATTCTAATGTTAATTCGTTTATCTTTTTTAAACGTGTTTTCAGCAGTAGCCTGTAAGATTTTCTTACGTTCTGGTGTAAGAATAGATTTGAATTCGCCTGCTTCAAAATCTTTAAGAATTTGTTTTTCTTCTTTGCTAAGTTTAGGGTCGCTCATGATGACTCTCCTAGGTATGTTTTTGTAGCCTTTCGGCTGGGAATAATAGTTTTTAAAAATATCTCTTTTTGGTTTTCTACATAAGGAACCAAGTATGCGTAATCATCTATCTTTATAATAAACATACGCTGATCTGGGTATTTATCGCTATTTGGGTGTTCAACATCATCTAATAATGCACCTTGCTGTAAATAGAAAACGACATCCTCAAATGAAATACCACGTTCAGATATAAGCTGCTGATTTTTAGTAGAATTCCAATTTACTGCTTTCATGTTGTTGAGTGTAGCATAAATGTGTGCCTATCGGCATCAGTTATTATTGAGATGGCTAACGCCGAGGTAAGTGGGGCGCGATGTTTGCGCGTCCAAGCCTGTGCTTTTTTCAGATGAACTTGACCGTTTTGTTAGCTGTTTTCTCTAGCACGGTCTTCCAGTAAATAATTACGTAGTTTTCTTTCGCTTCGCATTACGTAAAGTATATATATCTTTTCTTCTTCAATTCGATAGAAAATTCTACATGGGTTTACAATTAGTTCTAAATGACGTGAATTGGTAAGCTCAAGAGGCTTGCGCCCTAATTTAGGGTGTTCCTCTAGTCGATCAGTAGTTGAAAATACTTTTTGAACTAGTTTGTTTGCAGCGCTAATTTTATCAAGGGCGATATACTCAGCAATTTCGTTTAAATCTTGTAGAGCTGGTTCTGTCCAGATTATTTGAGCCATTTACTCATTTTTTGTTTTGCTTCAGCCTGAGTGAGTGTGCGGTTTTCTAATATTGCGATTTCACCACGAGCTATGCCCTCTAATATTAGCATGCGATTCTGTGTTAGCTCGTAGTCGTTAACGTCGACTAGGTATGCTGATGGTTGCCCGTGTTCGGTTATTAGTACAGGCTCTTTTGAAGCATGTAGCTCAGCAAGTATCTTGGTTGCTTGGCGCTTTAGTGTTGTTACTAGTTCAACTTTCATAGTGTCACTATAGTATCACTATGTGATGTTGGCAAGCGCTATTTACAGCTAACGCTTGTGCTCAGTTGACCGTAATACAGAGCGAAGCGGCGTATTACTGGTCAACTGAAGCGTATTGTGTACGCCCGACATGGGCATTAACTAATGAGGTGAAAGTCCTCTGTAGGAAGATCACCATCTATTACCTATCAGTATTAGATGATAACTACTAGCGAATGGCAAGAGCTTCTCTGTGAGGACTAGTTTGAAGGAAGCCGCTAGCAAAACTGCGAGCTAATGAACAAGAACCTCATATTAGGCGTAGGCTGGAGGCGAGTTGGCACAAGACGACGAAGCCATGTGATTTAACGGCCACCGTAAATGATGTAGTTGCGCAGGGAAAGTTAATGTCCTTATTCGGGGAGATCTGCTTAACACGCGTTCGGTAAGCAACCAATGAGACTCCGGTTTAAACGTGTCTTGGCTCTTTGGCTTCCATCAACCAAAGAGAGCGAATCAGATGGAAACCGATAGCGCGAATGAGAGAAATCTTAATCGTGATTAAGCAGAAGTCAGCAGAGACCATAGTAGTCAAATACCTTGCCTAATAGCTTGGACACGGCGAAGGGTCGAACATTTAACCAAAGGAGGAGTCATGACTCACTTGAACAATTCAACTACACCGTCCGGTGATTATTTTGTACAGCGTGCTGTTATGCAACCAGCCTTAAACAACCATTTATTCGATGAAGTAATGGCAGCACCCAACCTTAAACGAGCTTGGAAACAAGTACGTGCAAATAAAGGTGCCGCCGGTGTTGATGGTTTGCAGATAGGTGATTTTCTTGACTGGTCTAAATCACATTGGAAACGATGCTACGAAAAGGAAATTATCGACCAAGCCCTGTTAGGCGAGTGGAGATTGATAAACCGGACGGCGGTAAACGTCTTCTCGGGATACCCACTGTTCTTGATAGAGTTATTCAGCAAGCCATCACACAGGTACTTTCTCCAATATTTGAACCGACTTTTTCAGACAATAGTTTTGGCTTTAGACCAAATCGAAGGGGTCATCAGGCGGTGAAACGCGTTCAAGGGTTGATTAAACAGAAGCGGCACATTGCTGTGGACGTTGATTTATCGAAGTTATTTGATCGCGTAAACCATGACTTACTGATGTCAAAGCTGTCAGTCCGTATTCAGGACAAACAGTTACTGGCATTAATTGGTCACTATCTGCGAGCGGGGATTATGGATAAAGGGAGTTTGCAAGCAAGTACAGAAGGTGTACCACAAGGTAGTCCTCTCTCACCGTTACTGTCCAATGTTTTACTCGACAGTCTCGATAAAGAGTTGGAACGTCGTGGTCACCCATTTGCTCGTTATGCCGATGATTTTATTATTTTAATAAAATCAAAACGTGCGGGTGAACGAGTACTAGCGAGCATCTCTCGTTATCTAGAAACTCAATTAAAGCTAGTGGTGAACACTCAGAAAAGCCAAGTGGTTAAGGCTGCCCAAAGCAATTTTTTGGGTTTTACCTTCTCTAAAGGCCGCCTTAAATGGCATGCGAAAACACTGCATAAATTTAAACAACAGGTACGTATCTTGATCAACCGAAATTGGGGCGTCAGCATGCACTATCAGTTATATAAATTTAGTTTGTATCTTCGTGGTTGGATCAACTATTTTGGTATTGCTAACGCGTATCAAAGCTGTGTTGAGCTTGATCACTGGATCAGGCGCAGGGTACGAATGTGCTACTGGAGGTAGTGGCGAAAACCAAGAACCAAAGTAGCTAATTTATTGAAACGAGGTATCAGGATCCAGTCGGCAGCTGCTTGTGGGATTACAAGTAAAGGCCCTTGGCGTAGTTCCAAAACACCAGGAATCAATCAAGCGATTAGTAACGACTATTTGGCCAAGAAAGGTCTGTTCTCATTGAGGAACGGATGGGTGAAAGTTCATTATCCTAACGGATAAGTTAAGTGAACCGCCCTGTGCGGATCCGCATGCAGGGTGGTGTGGGGGCTGGAGGATAGAAACCTCCAGCTACCCGATTATGGCTCGTCTCCACCACTAGTAAACACCAATTTATTTTCAATAACTGCTTTATTGTTGGTCAGTTATTTTCCAAAGGTCTTCGAATGATAATAGGGCCGGCGTACGGCCTTTTGCTGGTCGCAACTCGACAATTATGCCTGCATCCTTGAGTGTTCGAATATATTGGGCTGCTCTTTGTCGTTGAATATTAAGTCGACGATGTAGTACGTTGGCTCGAAATACCGGGGTGTCAAAGAGCATATCGACTATATAGATTGCTTGGTCTGTATGGAGTAATTTAGAAATTTCTCTCTTTTTTCGCTCGTATAGCTCAATAATGTTCCTAACAAGTATCAGATTACTTTCAGATTGAGTAACAACTGCATTCAAGAAAAATTCAATCCAGCCTAACCAATCCCCTTTTCTAGAGATATTCTCTAAGCATTGATAATACTCATCTCGATGAGCTTCCAGATAGCCACTTATATACAACGAAGGGCTTACAATACTTCCTCTTCTTACTAAGAATAGAGGAATCAATATCCGACCAATTCTGCCATTTCCGTCATCAAATGGATGAATCAATTCAAATTGGGCATGAATCAGAGCTGCTTGAACGATTGGATCTAGTGAATCGTCGAGTTTGTTTGCGAATTCTATAAACTGCTCCAAAAGCTCTTGTAACACAAGAGGGGAAGGTGGGGTATACGTAGCCTCCTCCATAGTACAGCCACGAGGACCAATCCAGTTTTGCGTATTTCTGAACTGCCCTGGGTTTTTATCTTGGCCTCTCACTCCTTGCATAAGATTTTCATGCATTTGCCTTAATAAATGCTGGGAGAAAGTGCCTGTTCCTAATATGGAACCTGCGGTTCTGAGAGTGCCTCTATAATTCAATATTTCTTGTATATCGGCGTCTTTTCCAGGGTCGAATTTTTCACCAGCTTGCTGCTGATAAACTTCATTTGCAGTAGCAATAGTCCCTTCAATTCTTGAGGATAATTCAGCCTCTTTCATTACTAAAGGAGATAGCATTACTTCGGGATTAATTAGGCTTTCGAGGAGGCCGTCATATCTAGATAAGGAGGCATTTGCCCTTCCTATTAGGGCTACTACTGTCCCCAGCTCTATATTTTGAGGAGGAAATTCTTGCTGATATTGTAGACTCATTTCTGTATCCCAGATCCGACACAAGTTGTTTTGTGTATGTTAGCTGCCTATTTCAGTATACACAAGTGGGTTTGTGTCGGATATAGCATCTACCATATGTAGTGCTAGCGTTATAGCTTCAGCACAAGGAAGCTATCTAGGTTCTAGGCATTAAGCGCCATAACGTTTTGGTAAGCGGCGCGCGTTAGCGCGTCCAGTGGAGGCGCGTTTTTTTTGCGCCGGAACGATGCTTGAGCAATTTGTTAGTAGTTTATATGGCATATTGCACCATATGTTGGCTTAAATTTTTAGGGAGATTTGGCCAACTATATGCACCGTTTTGTTCCCATGATTTTGAGCTAGACATTAAACCTAACTCCAATAACTCAGCTTGTAACTGATCGTGCGGATAAACATACCACTGACCATTCTGATTGAACGCAACATAAATATCTTTACCGTTATATTTTTTATCTAATGTTAAGCGGCCTTTGAGCTGAACTTTAATAAAAGTGCTACCGTTGATGTGGCAGGCGATAAAATCAGCACCTTGCCAATCGTCATTAAGCCACATGCAATTAAAACCATAATCCGCAAGTTCAGATGCCACTTTCTGAAAATTAAAATTTTCTTTCTGGCGAGAGTTCAAGTTTTCATATTTTACGGGATGAAACATGAGGCTTCCTTGACTACTAACGCTGTGCTAAAGCGCCGCGTTTCGCGGTCGCCTTTAAGCACCTTGTTATGTTTTTTCTCACTATTCTTTAGGCTTATGTGATTTATGAGTTAATAAATGCCATGTGTCAGAAAGCATTAGACCTTGACGGTTAGTGCTAGCCTCTATGAACATGAATTTCCCTTTTTTTCCATTAAACTGAATAAACTCGTCATATAATTCTTCAGCTGAAGAATCAGAAATAATATAAAAAGTGTTTGGCATATCAAAGCGCCATGTGTAAACACGCTGCATTGAGTTAAAAACTTCTTTTACTTCGTCTCTCGAGCCAACTTTGCTGTCATAAATAAATAGATATGCACGCCGCATTATTTGGCCTCCTCATTATTCTGAGGAAGAGCTGTGGCATCAGGGTTCTCAATAGTGATGCTATCTCGAATATCCATAGGCAATGCATCGCCTTTTGATTGAGCATATTCAATAGTTCGTTTTCTTAACTGGTAGTCTTCAGACTGTAATTTGTCTCGGTCGAAAAACAGAAGGAATAGAAAGCCGAAGAGAGCAGCAATAACTGGCGCGCATCCCACGGCGACAATCCATGTAGATAAATCGGGGTACAACGTCCCAGCTATTAGCGTGGGGATAGTAATTATTCCTGAAAGCCATAATATCGGGTTTAGAGCACTTTTTACGGTTAAGCGCCCTCCAGCCTCTACAGCCTTACTTAGTATTTGATCCTTCATAATTTATTCATTCCTGGCACACTCTCCTGGAAAACATAACGTTGCAAATCACCACTGTAAAATGTCAGGTGAATTTGCCTTGTTATGCATTTTTGCGGTAAATCCTTACATCCCAGCCACTATAACGACCAAGCGTATAATCACTGAACCCTAACTTTTTAGTTACATTGATTGATGCACCATGCTCCAATGAAACTACTGATATTATTGATTTTATTTTGTATTCTTCGAAACCTAAACGCAATACTTCTGACCCAGCCTCAGTAGCAAGCCCTTTTCCCCAAGATTGCTTCGAAAGCCTATAGCCAATTTGAATTTCATTTTTGCCATTAATTTCAATTTGACTTAAGCCACAGAACCCTATTAAACACTCTGTTTCACGGTCTAAAACTGCCCACTGACCATAACCATTATTTTCATATGACTCAATGCACCAATCTATAAACTCTGATGTATCTTGCCATGACATTTGGCCTTTACTTGAAAACTTCATTACCACAGGATCATTTAGTATCTTGGCTAATTCATCTATATCTTCTGGTCTGAATTTTCTAAGAGTTAGTCTCGGAGTTTGCATTTAAATTATTTTATTGCACCTATCATTAGTTTCTTTTGCATAACGCCGTGCTCTGGGGCAAAATGGAGCGCAGCGTAGTTTTGTCCCTAGCAGCACTTTGTTATGCATTTTCAATGCTTATACCAAACTTCTTAACTCGTCTCTTATTGATTTCGCTCTCAGCAGCAATTTTTTGTAATGCTTCCGTAGCCTTATTAGCAATCTCCTTTTGTTGGTCACTAGCATTCCCAAATTGGCCAAATTTCAAACAAGTCGTCACAAACGATGAGAGGTGGCGACCGGTTTCGGTTTTAAATAGTGTGTAATAGTCATCGACTGATGTATTTGCCAAAACCACTTCATCGCTTTGATTCCAGCCATTTTTTCCTGCTATTCGGTCTAATACCTGCTTAGCATTTTCAGTAGTAACAGATTGGCTATATACGGCGTTAAATTTATCTATTATTTCCTGATCTCTGATATCGCCAAAGAAGTTGTTTTCTTCCATGTTAAATAGCTCAGTTTCGTCTTTCCGTTTATCAATATATATGTCAATGATTTCGGATGCTTTTTCTTCTTCTCCTAATTCTCTAAATAATGAAACAGTACCATTTAGGTTAGTAGGTGTTATGTATTTGCAGTTTTCCTTGAAGCTTTCATAAAGCCCGTTTATAACTTCGGCACCATTATCATTAAAAGTGTCATGATAGAGCCGCCATGCGTTCGAAAAAGAACCTTCAGATTTTGAAGCAATTATTTGCTGATTCTTTGTAGATGCTTTTTCTTTGAAGTCTTCTTCGACGAAGTAGCCGGTCTTGACAGCCTCTCCCAATACTATATCTAGCTCATCAGTAAGCTGATAATTATAAGCTTGCAAAGTAGTTTGCCACTTCTTCTGTTGCTCACTGACTTCTTCATCCCCTATGCCTAGCAGTGCGTAGCCTTTGCTAGTAATAAATTCTAAAGATGGTATGTCTTCATTGGACTTTGAGCAAAAAAAGCTCCAGGTAAATAAAACGATCGAATGCAAGACTTGATCTAATATTTCTGGCTCAAAGTCTTCCACTAAAGGGATAGATAGATTGACTAACCGTTCGATTTTTTTAAGGATGCGGATATTTCGAATTCCGAGACTTGTCGTTAGCTCCCGAAGCCTAGGATAAATTGACGTTTGAGCAGGATAAGCAATCGACGCACATTCGTCGGAATCCGGTTCAAATGCAAGTTCAATATCAATTACCTTTTCACGGTATTTAGCATAATCATCAAGCCCTTCCTCTCCATCATTTAGCAAGATCACAACCTGACATTTCTTTTGTTCTTTCAGCAAAGAAACAAGGCCGAGAACATCTTTAATCGATAGCCCCTTTCCCTTCCTTTCCAAGTCGTCAATACAGATCAAGTGTTTTTCGAGAGATAGGAATGAGAACGACTCTATCGCTGGAGCAAAGTCTTTTAGGAGTGAAGCACCTTTTACGAGTCTCACAGACTTCCGACCTAAAGATGCGAGTAGATCTGCTGAATTTTTCTTGAAAGTATCTACATTGGCTTCCGTGCCAATTAATTTCCGGTCAATGACGTTTTCAAAAATTGAGTATTTAAAAACGTCAATAGAGTTAATGCCAAATATCGAAATATAGGAATATTTGCGCAAACCTATTCTATTTTCATTCCGTGCTTCGAGGAGATACTTGTTCCAAGTAAATGTCTTCCCAACCCCCCATTCACCCTTTATCGCTAAAACTCCAGGCTCTCCAGAAGCTAGGAATTTGTCTATTTGATTTTTAATTATTGCTAACGTCATATCCCCGATCTCAATCTTGCATAACGCTTAATTTAAAGGGCGCGCGGCTTTTTGCGCGTCCGCTTTGAAAAGTTTGTTATACCTTTTTTCATCGAATAATATTCAAGATTTTAAATGTTTCCATTGTAAGTTTTTTACGCAGCTTTAAGTCAGACTTACTCTTGATTTCAATATGATTAGCAAAAAACCATGTTTGATTATTAGTGACCAAGTAACCTACATACCAGCCATCTTTTCCTGACCATCCGGTTTTTGACCAAACTTTGTAGTTTTCAGTTTCTTCTGAAAGCATTATGTTTTTTAACGTTTTAATGTGTCGTTTTTCTACAGGGAGTTCTTCAGAATAGACTTTACGTAAAAAGTTAATTTGCCCTTTAACAGATACTCTTAGATCGCCGTCTAACCAGAATCGAGCGATGTCAGCTCCGGTTAAAAGGTTACCATAATCAAATTTCTGTAAATATTTATGATATTTTTTGTCACCTATTTGCCTTGCATATCTTTGGTAGCACCATACGCATGAAACTTGAAAAGCACTCCTAAGGGTTTGGTCTTTATTCCATAGCGCATAATCTCTTTCTTTACCATCCCATTGGATGACCTCTGACGAACCTTTAATTAAACCTTCTTCTAGTATGATAAGTGTATTAGGGATTTTGAAAGTAGATGCGGGAATGAAGGCCTCTTTATCATTAACATTATGCTGATATTTAACTTTTCCATCCATTGACTCAATGAGAATTGAGCCATTAATAGTATTTGAGCTATAAAGGTTATCAATTTTGTAGTCTTCAGCATGCACGCTGATAGATATTACTAATAAGGTAAATATTTTGACAAAATTCATTTACTTTCCATGCTGGTTATTTTTGAGGGTATAACTTGTTATTAAGGGGAACAAGAAGTCCCTGTAATTTCTATACATATAAGGACTATAATACCCTGTAATTTGATAATCAAGCTAAAAGCATGCCTATTAACGTTATGAGCAAAAAAAACGACGATGCATCTAATAGTCCTTTATTTAGACCTCAATCTAAACGGTTAATGGATCAGGTGCGTGAGGTTCTTCGGTATTACCATTATGCAAAACGGACTGAGGAGGTCTACGTTAAATGGATTCTGTCTTTTATTCGTTTTCACGGTAAAAAGCACCCTAATGAATTAGGTAAGGAGCATATTGAGTCATTTCTATCTGATATGGCGATGAATAAAAACTACGCAGCTTCCACCCAAAACCTTGCGATGAATGCGATTGTTTTTTTGTATAAGAAAGTACTTCAACTGCCAATAGCTGACAATATTTCTGCCGCACGGTCAAAAAAACCGGTTCGTTTGCCGGTGGTATTAAGTAAGCAAGAGGTCAGTAAGCTACTTAGTTTTATGCAGGGGCAAAGGGGCTTGATGGCAAAATTAATGTATGCGGGAGGTTTTCGGGTGATGGAAGTCGTTCGGTTACGGGTAAAAGATATTGATTTTGCAAATAGCTATATATTGATTAGGGACGGTAAAGGTGGAAAAGATAGAACGACTCTATTGGCATCTTCCATGGTGCCAGAGTTGAAGCAACAGCTAGAAAAAACCAGGGCCTTGTTTGAAGAGGATTTAGCCTCTGGGCAGGCGAATGTTTATTTGCCTGGGGCGTTGGCAAAAAAATACCCCAACGCTAGTTCGTCCTGGGAATGGCAATATGTGTTCCCGTCTAAGAACTTATCAGTAGACCCAAGAGATGGCGCAATTAGACGACACCATATAAATGAGACGGGGATTCAGAAAGGCATTAGGGCCGCTAAGGAGAAAGCGGGTATCGTCAAACGTGTAACCAGTCATACGCTCAGGCACTCTTTCGCAACGCATTTGCTTGCTTCGGGTACTAATATTCGAGTGGTGCAAAAATTATTAGGGCATGCAGATGTTAAAACAACAGAAATTTACACCCACGTGTTACAGCAGGATTTGGGGGCCGTGATAAGCCCTTTGGAGCAATTAGGTAACCCAGAATGACGACGTATTCTTATGGCGCTAGGCGCATTGTTTGTTTAACAGAAGAAACCACCGAAGCCTTGTACTTAATGGGCGAACAAGGCCGCATTGTAGGTATTTCGGGCTTTACCGTGCGTCCCGCCATTGCGCGTAAGGAAAAGCCTAAAGTGTCGGCCTTTACCTCGGCTAAAATCGATAAAATTTTGGCCTTAAAACCGGATTTGGTGCTGGCCTTTTCTGATATGCAGGCGGATATTACTGCCGAGTTGGTAAAGGCGGGTTTGCAGGTACACGTGTTTAATCAGCGTTCTGTGGCAGAAATTTTTAATATGTTACATACCTTGGGTGGGCTTATTGGTGAGCCAGGAAAAGCGACCGTGTTAGTGGCTGAGTATCAGCAAAATATTAATGCGTGTATTGAGCAGGCTAAGGGTTATAAGAAAAAGCCTAAAATATATTTTGAAGAGTGGGATGATCCATTAATATCGGGTATTCGATGGGTGTCGGAATTGGCAGAAATGGCCGGTGGTGTAGATTGCTTCCCTGAATTATCTATTGAGGCGGGTGGTAAAGACAGAATTATTGCCGACCATAAACGGGTTATTGAACGCGCGCCGGATATTATTATCGGTTCGTGGTGTGGTAAAAAGTTTCGCCCTCAACGGGTTGCAGAACGAGAGGGGTGGGGAGATATTCCGGCGGTAAAAACGAATCAAGTTTTTGAGATTAAGTCGGTGGATATTTTACAGCCGGGCCCTGCGGCGCTAACCGATGGTTTGCGCCAACTACAAGCCATTATTAAAAACTGGATAGATTTGTATGAATAAGGTGTTGTACTACGTGCACGACCCCATGTGCAGCTGGTGTTGGGCATTTAATAAAACGTGGGCGGCGATACAAGCCAGTTTGCCAAGCTCTATTGAGGTGCGTTATCTCTTAGGCGGCCTTGCGCCAGATAGCGACCAACCGATGGCAGCTGAGTTACAGCAAAAAATTAGTGAAGGTTGGTATCGCATTCAGCAGCACGTTCCGGGTACTGAATTTAATCATGACTTTTGGACTCTTTGTAAGCCGAGGCGATCAACCTATCCATCGTCTCGCGCGCTTATTGCAGCAAGAACGTTGGATAAAACGGCAGAAAAGCCCATGCTATTGGCGATTCAGCAGGCGTATTATTTACAGGCTAAAAACCCAGCAGATGATGCGGTGTTAGTTGAATGTGCTGGTCAGATAGGGCTTGATAAGAACGCTTTTGCGGAGCTGCTTAACCATCCCGCTACGCAGCAACAATTGTTGACGGAAATAAAGCTAGCCAGAAGCATGGGAGCGAATAGTTTCCCCAGTATTGTATTGCAGCAGGGCGAGCACGCGCGGCTATTAAAGTATGATTATAACAACCCACAGGTGTTATTAAATCAGTTAAGCTGAAGCATTAAGCATGAATAAACAAAAGGAACAGTGATGATGGAACTAGAGTTGGCTTATTGGCATTGGCTAGTACTGGGTATGTTGCTGGTGGGGTTTGAAATTTTTGTGCCAAGCTTTACGGTGTTGTGGTTTGGCTTGGGCGCGGTTGTTGTGGCGGCTTTTCTTGGGCTAGCTCCTACGTTAGGGCTGGGTTGGCAGCTGTTTATTTGGACTATTTCTTCGGTCGTTTTTGCAGCGGGATGGTTTAAATTCTTACGCCCTAAAATGATCGACAGAACCAATGCCGGTATTGCTCAAGAAGCCATTGCTGGTGAAATGGGTATGGTGATTAAAGCGCCCAGTGAAGCCTCGCGTGGGCACGTGCGTTTTACCACGCCAATACTAGGTGATGACGAATGGGAATTTATTTGTAGCGATCAAGTGAGCATCGGCGATAGAGTGATGATTAAAGAAGTGTCGGGTAATACACTAGTGGTTAATAAAGCAACTTAATTTAAAAAAAGGAACTAACGATGGAAGGACTTATTTTAGCAGTAGTATTTTTGGGGCTGGTTTTCTTAACGGTTGCGATGGGGGTCAAATTGGTGCCTCAGGGTTCTAAATTTGTTGTACAGCGTCTGGGTAAATACCATAAAACCCTTGGGCCAGGGCTGAATCTAGTGGTGCCGTATATCGATCAAGTAGCGTACCGTGTGACGACAAAAGATATTGTGTTGGATATTCCGTCCCAAGAGGTTATTACGCAAGATAATGTGGTGATTATTGCCAATGCAGTTGCTTACATCAATATTGTTGCACCAGAGCGGGCTGTATACGGGGTAGAAGATTATGAGCTGGCGATTAGAACCTTGGTACAAACGTCTCTTAGGTCGATTGTTGGCGAAATGAAGTTAGATGAGGCCTTATCATCTAGAGATTTAATTAAGGCACGTTTAAAAGAAACGATTTCTGATGATATTTCCGATTGGGGTATCACCCTTAAAACGGTTGAAATTCAAGATATTACCCCATCGGGCACCATGCAAAATGCGATGGAAGAGCAAGCCGCCGCAGAAAGGCAACGTCGCGCCACAGTAACACGAGCCGATGGTGAAAAATCAGCGGCTATTTTAGAGGCTGAAGGTCGTTTAGAAGCATCAAGGCGCGATGCTGAAGCTCAGGTTGTATTGGCCGAGGCGAGCAAATTGGCGATTACTAAAGTGGCCGAAGCGATTCAAGATAAAGAATTGCCCGTGATGTATATTCTAGGTGAAAAATACGTTGATGCGATTCAAGACATGTCAAACTCTGATAACGCAAAAACCATTTTACTGCCAGCAGATTTGCCAGCAGCTATTAGGGGTATGTTGGGAGGTCGCTAGTTATTATTGAATAATGCGAACTTTTCCAGAGGCGCTTCGAATAAGCTTTACGTGATCGCCTTTTCTAAACATAACGTTGGCGTTCACAGCTTGTACAACTGATTGAACCTGACCATTATCGAGTTGAATAGTAATTTGTACGCCATTGGCTTCGCTGTATAAGGCTTCGGCTTTATTACCGATAATGCCACCAACAACGGCGCCGGCAACGGCAGCGGCAGCACTACCACGACCCCCACCAACGCTACTGCCTGCAATACCACCGATCAGGCCGCCGGCTGTTTTGCCGACCAAGTTCCCTTCAGAATCTATGTTGACGGGTTGAAGATCCAAGATGATGCCATTGCTAACGTGTAGTGTTTGGTTAGCTTCGCTTGTTGTATAACCTTCTTTAGATGCGCCGTATGGGTTTGGCCCCGCGCAGGCAATTAACAATAAAGACAGGGTAAGAATGGATAGCAGTTTCATTGAGATCTCCTTGTTGATACATTTTGATGCAAGCTCCATTTCATTAGAGCGAGCAGAAGTTTATTTGGTTCATTTATTTAACTAGTTCAGAAAAGTCCAGCGTTCCTTCTTTTTCAAACGGTAAGCTGTACAGCGAGGCAGGAATATTCATTGTGCCGTGGCTTACAGTGCCTTTTAAGCGAAAATGGAGCGCGTTATTCATTGTTGAGGCAGCTTGGAGTTGTTTGATAACACCAAAGGTATTGCTAATAAGTGAGACGGTTAGAAGCTTTTCTTCGTAAGGCAAAATATTGAGAGATTGTTTGCTAACGCCGTGCGCAAATTCAGAGCCATTAATGTCTAGTTGGTAGCTGAGGCCTTTAATGAAGAAGGGGAAGTCATTGGTATTTTGAACGCGCAAAGTCAGCTCGTACTGTTGTTCGAGTAATTGAGCTTCAACCAATCGAATATTGTTGATACTAATTTGCGGTGGTTGTGCGTGATAGGTAATACCAGCGCAGCCCGTTAATCCAGCAATGGCTAGTAGGCTTAAAAACAGGCGAATAAATGGACTCATGCTGATCTCCTTTGATGATGATAATCTTATGCTACACGGTGGGTAAAAGAAAGCACTTAGAAATGAGTCGGTTCTTGCCCTTCTTCCCACGGAATATATTTATTCATAATGCTGGCAAAAAGCTCGGATGATAGATAATAGTCAAACCAGCGCTGTAAATGTGGATAAGGCGTTTGTCGGAACCAGTCAATATCAACGTGTGCAAATTGACGAATAAAGGGAAAGATACCTAGGTCGGCGATGGATGCTTCATTGTCGAGCAGAAAATCGTGTTGCGCTAGGCGTTGATCCAAATCATTAAGAAATGTCTCAGCTTGGGTTCGATAATGCTCGGCTGACAATTGGGGGAATCGATCAGCATATTTATAATGATCTAAGTGTTGTTTGAAGTCATGGTCATTTTGAAGAATCAATTGTTCTGCTTCTAAAACGCGCTGCGAACTTCCTCTGATACTTGTCGACTCATGTTCGGTGGTGGCCCAGTGTACGATATCCCAACTTTCTTCAATAACCTCGCCGTTGGGTAGTTGAAGAACAGGCACCGTCCCCTTGGGAGAAATAGCGAGCATGGCTTGTGGTTTATTGCGTAAAACAATCTCACGTAAGATCACCTGAGCGCCGGAGTATTTAATGGCCAGTCGCGCTCGCATCGCATATGGACAGCGACGAAACGAATATAAAACAGGCGTATTCGCTATTAAAGACACGCCTAGTGGTGGTGGCCGCCTGCACCGTGAGCATGCCCGTGTGAAATTTCTTCCTGAGTGGCTGCTCGAACATCGATGACATCAATATCGAAATGAAGCGTTTGCCCAGCGAGTGGGTGGTTGGTGTCTACTTTTGCCATAAATTTACCCACCTTCACAATGCTCACTTGGCGTTGGCCCTTTTCAGTGTGTACAGTGGCGATCATACCGGGGCGCCATTTCTTAGCACCAATTAAATGTTTAACAGGAACGCTTTGAATGGAATCGGCAACTCGCTCCCCATAACCATCGTGTGGTTCAACAGTGACGCTAAATTTATCGCCAGCCTGCTTACCTTCTAATGCGAGTTGCACACCGCGGATCATTCCGCCATGGCCTTGTAAATAGGCGGTTGCTTCTTGGCCAACGGAACTTTCGATAACTTGGTCTTCGTCATTTTTTAACGTGTAGTTAAAGCGCACGACGGTATCTTTAGTAATTTGCATAATTCATTTAATGTTGTGTTGAATAAACGGTGATTTTAACATTCAAGAATGCGTCAAGGTGTAAACTAAATAACATGAAGAGTATAGATTTACATTCCCATACGGTTGTGTCCGATGGGCGACTAACACCGAAAGAGTTGGTTGAAAGAGCAAAAGCGAATGGCGTTGAGGTGTTGTCGATCACAGACCACGACACGATATCGGCTTATGAACAATTAGCCGATATAGACCTTGATGGGTTGACAATAATTCCTGGGATTGAGTTTTCTACGCAATGGCGGGGTGTGGGTGTTCACATCGTGGGGTTGAATTTAAATTTGGATAGTCCGGCCATTAAAGAGGGCGTTGCTCAACAGGAAAAAGCGAGAAGTAAGCGAGCCTTATTAATAGCGCAACGGTTAATTAAGGCGAAATTGCCCATCGATTTTCAGCGAGTTGAAGAAATTGCTCAATATACGAATGTTGGACGACCACATTTTGCGCAGCACATGGTTGAGCTAGGCATCGTGAAAGATATGTCAGCAGCCTTCAAAAAATATTTGGGAAATGGAAAAGTGGGCGATGTAAAACAGTGCTGGGCAGAGTTGGAACAAATAGTTCGGTGGATTGTTGAAGCGGATGGTGTGGCCGTGTTGGCGCACCCACTAAAATATAAAATGACACGTACCAAGTTATCTGCATTATTGGATGATTTTAGGGCTGTTGGTGGGCGCGGTATGGAAGTTGTTTCTGGTCAGCAAACCAAGGATGAAACACGCCTATTGGCTCGTTTTTGTGTAGAAAAAGGCTTGTTGGCTTCGTGCGGGTCTGATTTCCATCAACCGAGCCGGTGGAGTGAAATTGGTTCTATGTCAGCTTTTCCAAAAGAGTGTGAGCCTGTTTGGACTGACTGGAATGGTGTTAATACTTATTCAGCCGAAACTCAATTTTCTGCTTAAAGCTCGATAAAGAATTAAATTTACTGGCAGGAAAGCGCCACGTTTTAATAGCTTTTGTAGCAGAACGGTCAAGCGCGGATGAGCCAGAGCTTTGAATGATGATCGCTCGAGTGACGTGCCCATCATTTGCTACCGAAATTTCAAAAATAACGCTGCCCTCTATTCCTCTGCGCCTTGCGATACTGGGGTATTTTGGCTTGGGCTGATAACTGGGTTGTGGCGTAGTAAAAACGGGGGAATTGCTAACCGGTGAGGGTAGCGGGGAGGTCGCTTTTTTTGGTACTACTTTAGGTGGTACAGGTTTTGCGATTTTTTTGACCGGCGTTGGTTTAGTGCTTATTTTCTTGGGTGATGGCGCTTGGGTAACGATTTTCTTTTTTTTAATTTTTTTTCTGTCTCTTATACACATCTCCGAGCCCACGAGACCAGAGAGGATCTC